>Ga0247764_1000085_pt1 | contig 36007 bp, 25 predicted proteins | sample UWRJL051202B4_FD_179932 | JGI IMG/M metagenome (GOLD analysis project Ga0247764, IMG submission 179932) | Plant litter microbial communities from Arlington Agricultural Research Station in Wisconsin, United States - UWRJ-L051-202B-4 | ecosystem: Environmental > Terrestrial > Plant litter >...
CCAACTCCGGCTACTCGCGGCTACGGCAGTGCCCGACGCGCCACGAGGCTTTCGGCTGAGCTCCGCGCGTCGTGCGGCCTCGGAAGTTCGCGAATATCCCCAGCTGCCGCCTAGTCACGCCGTCGTGGCCAGCGTGGAGGCGCGCTGCGCGGACTGCTCCGTGCTTGCGCTGCGGGACGGCTTGAAATTGGCGGCGGCGCGTCTTGCGGGAGCTGATTTGGTTGGAGTGCACTGTTCGGCGGCTGCCCCGCAGTGCGTGGGGGATATCGCGCTCTCTCAGGAGAGCCTGCAAACGCGGCCGGTCCGGCGAGCTCCGTCCCGCAAGCTCAAGCTTGCCAGTCGAAACTGATCGGCACTTCGATCGCGTCGAGCAAACTCAATCGGACCGGGCAGTTGTGGGCGATGTGCTCGAGCTCGGCCCGCGCCTCGGGCGAAAGACTGTTCGCGGTGCCTGGACCGATCCGGAGCTCCGTCTCCAGCTTGGCGACGCGTCGAGGCGGCGTGGTCGTCATGATCTTCCGGACGTGCACCTTGAAGTCGCCGAGCGCGTAGCCTTGGCGTTTGGCGAGGATACCCATCGTGGTAGCCACGCACGTGCCCAGCGCCGTGGCGAGCAGATCGGTCGGGGAGAACGACTCCCCGCGACCCAAATTGTCGACGGGTGCGTCGGTGGCGAGCCGCGTGTGAGAGGGCCGATGCTCGGCCACGCAGTGCAGATCTCCTTCGTAGGTGATATCGATGTCGACCACGGAAACCTCGGTGTGAGATGGACATTGTGATCGTTCGGCACGGCGAAAGCGAGTGCAATGCTGAAGGCAGGCTCCAGGGCTGGCTAGACTCGCCCTTGAGCGAGCGCGGCCGCGCGCAGGCGGCGCTGCTCGGCGCATGGTTCGGCCGTATCGGCTTCGTGTGGCATCGGGCCTATGCGTCGCCGCTCTCGCGAGCGTACGAGACAGGGCAGATCGCCGCTCGGGCTTGCCACGGAGACGCGCCGGCTCAAGAGCCGTTGCTCAAAGAGATCGGCGTCGGCAGCATTGAAGGCCTGACCGGCGAGGAGATTCGCGCACGCCATCCGGGCTACGGACCGAGACCGCTCAGTCAGCTCGGGGATTTCTCCGAGTTCGGCGGGGAAAGCTACGATGACGTTCAGCTGCGCGTCGAGCGCATGATTCAGCAGCTGGAGCAGCTCCATCGCCAGAATCAGGAGCACGTCTTGCTGGTCGCGCACGGAGGCTTCAACTTGCAGCTCGTCAAGCGACTGATCTCCGATTCGAACCCTCGCGCTTGCTTCTTCGACTATGGAAACTGCACCGCCACGCGCGTGCGCATGCGGCTGCGACGCGGTGTGTACATCGGCGAGGTGAGCTGGCACGTCCCGCTCGAGTTGATGGGGGGCGGGTGATCGAGCTCAAGTTTCACGCGGGCACGCTCGAGTTGCGGGGCCTTGCGGCAGACGCGAGCGTGCCATCCGCATGTAAATGGGATGGGCGAGCGCGCTGTCATCGCGCGCCGGCGTTGGCGTACGCGGAGGTCGTGCGGGCGCTGCGGCGCCAAGGCATCGAATACAGCGACGCCGCTCGCGGCTATAGCGAATTGGATTTCGGTTTGTGTGTGCGGCGGGAGCCGCGGCCGTTCCAGACCGAAGCCCTGCTGGCTCATCGCAAGGGCGGCAGTCGTGGGGTGGTGGTGCTGCCCACCGGCGCGGGCAAGAGCCACTTGGCGTTATTGGTGATCGACGACCGGCGCCGCAGCACGCTGGTGGTCGCGCCGACGCTGGATCTGGTTCGTCAGTGGTACGACTTGCTACGAACTAGCTTCGGGGTGGAAGTCGGCGTGGTCGGAGGCGGCAGTTACGAACTGAAGGCGCTCACCGTAACGACGTATGACTCCGCCTACCTGCACATGCAAAATTTCGGTGCACGCTTCGGTCTGGTGGTGTTCGACGAATGTCATCACTTACCCGGTGACACCTACCGCATGGCAGCCGAGCTGTGTCTGGCGCCGTATCGGTTAGGGCTGACGGCCACGCCGGAGCGCCCGGACGGAAAAGACGGCGATCTCGAGCATTTGATCGGTCCCACCTTGTACCGCAAGGACATCGTCGAGCTCTCCGGCGAGTACTTGTCGGACTACGAGACCGTGCGCGTCGAGATCGAGCTTTCGGCTGAGGAGCGCGCCGAATACGCGGCAGAGCGCAAGCTCTACATCGATTTTCTTCGCGCCCAGGGGATCCAGATGGGGCGAACCAGCGGCTGGAGCGACTTCATCATGCGCGCGGCCCGCTCCAGCGCCGGCCGTCGCGCCTTTCAAGGCTACTTGCGGCAGCGTGAGCTCGCGTTCGGCGCTTCGGGCAAGTTGCGTCACCTCGAGCACCTATTGGAGCTCCATCGCGCCGAGCGGACATTGATTTTTACTCAAGACAACGCCACGGCGTACGCTGTCTCGCGTCGCTTCTTGATTCCAGCGATTACCCACCAAACCAAGGTGAAAGAACGCAGCGAGATCTTGCAGCGCTTCTCGAGCGGCGAGTACGGAGCCGTCGTCACTTCCAAGGTCCTCAACGAGGGCGTGGATGTGCCCGAAGCGAGCGTGGCCGTCGTAGTCAGTGGCAGCGGTTCGGTTCGCGAGCACGTGCAGCGCCTTGGCCGCATCCTGCGCCGAAAAGAGAACAAGCGTGCCATCTTGTACGAGCTGGTGTCGAAGGGCACGGGCGAGGCTTCAACCAGCGAGCGTCGGCGGGAACACGCCGCGTATCGCACCCCTTCCTGATGCTGAGCGTCGAACACGTCCGGGTGCGTCGTGACGGTGACCGCTTGGTGCTGCGCGAGTTGTCCGCCAAGCAGCGCACGCGCGCGGTAGAACTAGCCGAGCAGGTCTTGGCCGTGATGAATACGGCGGAGGGCAAGACGCGCGACGACGTCGACCAAGAGCTGACCGTACTCGATATGCGCCCCACGGAGCGGCGCTTGGTGGAGGGACTGAAGAAGCTGGCCGAAGACGCCGCGACGTTCGAAGCCGTGGCGCAGCAGGAGCCCTCGGCTCTGCGCAGTTCGCTGTTTTTACAGGCTGCCGCTGCGCGTCGCGCCGCGAGCTTGGAACAACCGTTTTCTCGCGACGCGGTGCTGGCAGCGGGCTCGACCGCGCTCGGAATATCCGCGGAAGAGCTGGAGCTCGGGCTGTACTCGGATCTGCGCGGGGCACATCGCATGACGCGTGCGCCTGGAATCGATGCGCCCACCTTGGTGGCCGAATACGAGCGGTCGCAGGTACAGGCGGTGCTGCTGCGCGCGGTGCAGCTCACTGCGCGTGTGCACTGCCGCGCGCCGGAGGCGTACAAGCAACTGTTCCAGAAGCTGAAGTTTCGGCGCCTGCTGTATGCGGTGGAACCGTTGGGAGACGGCGGCTACAGCCTGCGCATCGAGGGACCGTACAGCATGTTCGAAGCCGTCACCAAGTACGGCTTGGAGCTTTCGCTGTCCTTGCCCGCGCTGGAAGCTTGTGACGTGCTGGAGCTGACCGCCGACGTGTTGTGGGGCAAAAATCGCAGCAAGCTGCGCTTCGAACATCGGCACGTCACCACCCGCCCGCCGAACGAAAACGCCGACACGCTCCGCGACGATCTGCGAGTCATCCTCGAAGATCCTGCGCTGCAACGCAGCGGCTGGTCGTGCCAAGTCGCGGACGAGCTGCTGACCGTGCCCGGGCTGGGCGTGTGCGTTCCGGATTTGTTGTTCTCCCACCCAGAGGTCGAGCGCGGAGTCTATTTCGAGCTGCTTGGTTACTGGAGCCGAGACGCAGTGTGGAAGCGCGTGGAGTGGGTGGAGCGTGGTTTGGCGCAGGACATCATTTTTGGTGCGAGCTCCAAGCTGCGTGTGAGTGAGGAGGTGCTCGAAACGGAGCACGCCGGGCTGTACGTGTTCCGCGGCCAACCCAGCGCACGCGGCCTGCTCAAGAAGCTGGAATCGCTGCGTGGGCGTGGAAAGGGCCGGCGGTGAACGGTCTGGTTCGCCTCGGTCGCGGGCAGCACTGGCTGCTCGATCTATTCGGTTGCGATCCTGCGATCTTGAACGACAAGGAGAAGCTGCGCGCGCTGCTGCGTGCTGCTGCGGAGGCTGCGGGCGCGCGCATCGTGGCCGACATTTTCCACACGTTCGCGCCTCAAGGGGTGACCGGGGTGATCGTGGTGGAGGAGAGTCACCTGTCGATTCACACCTGGCCCGAGCATGGCTATGCGGCGCTCGATTTTTACACCTGCGGCGCGGTGAGCCCCGAGGCGGCGCTGAGCGAGCTCGGGACCCTGCTCGGCGCGACGCGCCGGGAAATCATGGAGATTAGCCGCTGCACGGATCCGCAACAAACCCTGCAATTTGCAGCGCGACGCAGTAAGATGCCCGGCTGATGTCCCTGCCGGAGCGTCGCGTGTCGGACCGCCCAGTTGCTGCCGAAGAGTTCCCGCCCGGGACCGTGATCGCGGAGCGGTATCGCATCGTGGGCGTGCTGGGGACGGGGAGCTCGGGCCGCGTTTACGCCGCCGAGCACGTGCTGCTGCGCAAGCGCGTCGCGCTCAAGCTATTGTACAAGGAGCTGCTGGACGTGCCGACGCTGCTGGCGCGCTTCGAGCGTGAGGCGATCGCCGCAGGTCGCATCGAACACCCGAACGTCGCGGCGGCTCTCGACTTCGGCAAGTTGCCAGACGGTCGGCTATTTCTCGTGCTCGAACAGATCGTCGGGCGCAACCTGCGGGACGAAGTGCAACGCGGCGCGCTCGGCCTCGTGCGCAGCCTGCACATCGCTCGACAGATCGCGTCGGCCGTCGCGCGGGCGCAGACGCTCGGCATCGTCCACCGCGATCTGAAACCGGACAACGTGATGCTGGTCGAGAAGGGGCCGGATCACGACTTCGTCAAGATCCTGGATTTCGGCATCGCGCGGCTGCCGACCAGCGGTGACGCGGGCGCGGCTCCGCTGACGCAAGCGGGCGCTGTGTTTGGAACGCCCGAGTACATGGCGCCCGAACAAGCGCTGGGTCAACCCGTGGATTCTCGCGCGGATTTGTACGCGCTCGGCGTGATGTTGTTCGAGATGATCGCGGGAGTGCGGCCGTTCGACATCCATGGCAACTCCGGTCTTGCCAGCCTGATCTCGACACCTTCGCCCGCGTTCGCTGCGCGCGTACCAGGTCTCAGCGTGCCACCTGCGGTGGAAGCTTGCGTGCAACGCCTGCTCGCCAAGAATCCAGACCAGCGTTACGCACGCGTCAGCGAGGTAGTCGAGCAGCTGGGCGAGTTGCTCACGCAAGTTGGCGGTCGCGCCGCGATGTTGACGCCTGCGCCAAGTCAGTCCGCGCCGTTCGCCGAGGTCGCGACGCCGGGAGTGACTCCGGACCTGGTGGACGACATGGCGCCGACAGTGGCGCCTTCGTCCGCGGCCGCCGCGGAGCTTCGCGGTCGAGTCGCCACGTTTCTGCCCTCGGACCCGCTCCCGGCGTTCGAGTTGCCGGGCGAAACGGCGGTCCGCGCTGCCAAGGCGCTCCCGCCGATTTCGTCGGTGCCGCCGAAATCGCCTTCGGTGTTACCGCCCGTACCCGAACCGCCGACGTTGCTGCGTGCGCCCAGCAGCGAACCACCTGCGGGGAGCATTCCGCCGCTGTCGGCTCAGCCGCCTGGATCTGCAGCGCCGCGGCTCTCCCAATCCGTGCCGCAAGGGTTGGCCAGGGCGCGCGGCTCTCTGCTGCAAACGGCCAACCGAGTCGTGGCAAGGGCGCGTTCGAGCTTCGCGTCCGCCGTCAGTTTCGTGGACGCGCAGCGTCCTGCGTTTCCGGGGGGTGTGCAGAAGGCATTGGCCAAGTTCTCATCCCGTGCCCTGGTGCTGACAGCGCTCGGACTCGGCGTGGTCTTGCTGCTGAGCGTGCCGTGGCTCCTCGCCACGCGGAAATCTGGCGTGGCGCCCGTATCGAGCGCGTCGGCGGCTCCGAGTGTGGCCCCGTTGCCCCCGGCTCCCGTTGCTAGCGAGGCGCCCGCGCCGGCGGACTCTGGACCCGAGGGCGAGAGTTGGTCCCGTGCGCGGAACCTTCTGGAGCAGGCACGGCAGCAGTCGCTCAATCGTCGCGACGCCGAGGCTGCCTTCTCTTTGGCGCGCGCTCTGGAGATTCATCCCAGCCTGCGCGGTGACGCGCGAGTCGCTCCGGTGGTGTTTCAAGCGGCGCAGTCCAGCTCGAAAGAAGCGAGCGATACCGCGTTTGCCTTGCTGCAAGGGCCGCTCGGGACGCGTGGCGCGGAGCTGTCCTACCGACTGGCGCTGGCCAAGAATACGCGCGAGGCGAGCCGTCGCCGCGCGGAAAAATGGTTACAGAGCGACGCCTTCCGTTCCGTCGCTGGTGCGGATTTAGTCGCCGCCGTGAAGCTGCGTTTCGCTGACAGTTGCGAGCAGAAACGAAATTTCATGCAGGAGGCCTCGCGTGTCGGGGAAGAGCACACGCTGCAATACTTGCGTGAACTCTCCGTTGATCACGGCTGCGGCATCAGTGGACAGGAAGATTGTTTCGCCTGTTTGCGCGGGGACAACAAGTTGGCGGAAGCCATCGAGCAGGTCGATCGTCGCGTCAAGGCGCGCTGATCGACACGCTGCTGTGGCCGTCCTGCATGGTCACTTCGGCCGAGAAAAAAAACACGAGGTGTCTCGTCTAGGGAATGACGGCGCCCGCTTGTGGGTTCGCGTCGCAAGCCCGAGGAGATCCCCATGCCGACCTTCCGTCGACGCCGAACACTTGCGCGCATCGCCGCCGCATCCATGGTCTTTGCGGGGACCGCTGCGAGCGGCCTCGATTCGTCACAAATGCGCAGTCGGCTGCTGTCCCGCATCGCGGAAGATCCGGAGGCAGCCGAGGTCGATACAGTCGAAGCGGAGGATTCCGAGGTCGAAGAAGGCAAGCTGAAGCCGCTCACGGTCGCGGAAATTCGGCATGCGACGTTCGATCTCTTGCGCGGCTTGGCCAACGATGCGTCCAGCGACATGCGCGCCGCGGCAGGCGCTGGACTGGCACGCGCCATCTCGCTCCTGACGCCCGTCGAGCGCATCGAGTGCGTCTGCCAGTGGGCGCTCTCCCCACATTGGGGCGAGCGAGCAGCGCTGGCCCGGGCCCTCACCGCACCCACGCCGATTCTGGTTACGGATCTGGTGCTCGAACAGCTGGCGCAGGACGCGCATGCGGAGGTGCGGGCCGGCGCGCTGCAGGCGGCACAGTCTCGGTTGTCACATGATCCACAGACTTACGCCGCTCTCGTCGCGCGGTTGCAGCAGGATCGCGCCGTGGCGCAGGCTCTCTCGAATTCGCGCTGGGTTGTGTAGTCGTCGCAGGGTAGATCCTGGGTGTAAGATCGCGCCATGGCTGACGTGACCGACACCACGCTGCGCCTCAAATCAGGCAAAACCATTCCGCAAATCGGGCTGGGAGTCTGGCAAATCGGCAAGGGCGGTGAGGCGGAACAAGCAGTGAGCGCAGCCTTTGCCGCAGGCTATCGCCACGTGGACACGGCGCGCGTCTACGGCAACGAGGCGGACGTCGGACGGGCGGTGAAGAACTCCAGCATCGCGCGCGAAGACTTGTTCGTCACCACGAAGCTCTGGAATGCCGATCACGGCTACGAGCGAGCGCTGAAAGCGTTCGATGCGACGCTCGACCGGCTTGGGCTGGACTACGTAGATCTGTATTTGTTGCACTGGCCGGTGCCGGCTTTGCGTCTGCAGTCGTGGCGCGCACTGGAGCGCTTGTTCGCCGAGGGTCGGGCTCGCTCGATTGGCGTGAGCAACTTCTTGGTGCCGCATCTACAAGAGTTGCTGGCTCGCGCGAGTGTGGCGCCGCACGTCAATCAGATCGAATTGACGCCGTTCTTGCAGCGCCGCGACACCGTGGAGTTGTGTGAGGCTCACGGCATCGTGCTGGAGGCGTACAGCCCACTTACGCGCGGTCAGCGCCTGGGTCACCCCGAGGTCGTCGCCATCGCAGGGCAGGTGCAGCGCACGCCCGCTCAAGTACTCTTGCGTTGGGGCGTGCAGCGCGGTTTCGTGATCTTGCCCAAGTCCGCGACGCCGGAGCGCATTCGGGAGAACGCACAGCTGTTCGACTTCGAGCTAGACGCCGCCGCGATGACGCGGCTCAATGCGCTCGAAGAAGGACTGGTGACGGGCTGGAACCCGGCGCAGCAAGTCTAGCGAAGGGCGCTGACGACTGCGCGTCCTGCGGCGCGACCACTGAATAAGCAGCCTCCCAGGAACGTGCCCTCGAGTGCGCTGTAGCCATGCATGCCGCCGCCGCCGAACCCGGCAACTTCGCCGGCGGCATACAACCCTTGGATCACGCTGCCGTCGGCGCGCAGCGCACGCGCCTGCAGATCCGTTTCGAGCCCACCGAGTGACTTGCGTGTCAGCACGTTCAGTCGCACGGCGACCAACGGGCCATGGGCAGGCTCCAGCAACGGCGCTTCCTTCGCGACACGCAGCAAACGCTCGCTGACGTACTTGCGCGCAGCGCGCACGACCTCGAGCTGCGGATCACCGCCGGCCGTGAGCGCGGCGTCGCGCTCTTTCAGCACGTGTTCCAGACTCCTGGGGTCGACCAATGCGCTCTCGACCAGACGATTCATGCCTTCTGCCAAGTCGCGCACGCTGTCACGCAGTACGAAATCCGCGCCGTGATTCAGGAAGTTCTGCACCGGCGCTTGCACGGCCTTGCCGACGCGTTTCAAGGTCAAAAGCACGCTCTTGCCGGTCAGATCTGGGTTTTGTTCGCTGCCTGACAAGGCGAATTCGCGCTTCAGAGTAGCGCGGTTGGTCAAGAACCAGGTGTACGGGTAACCGTGCGTGGTGATGTGTTGCAGCGCTGCCAGAGAGTTAGCGCCCGGAATATGCGGGAAGGGCAGACGCTCGCCGCGCGGGTTGAGCCAGAGGCTCGTGGGTCCCGGCAAGATGCGGATGCCATGGTTTGCCCAAACTGGACTCCAGTTGCGCAGTCCTTCGGTGTAATGCCACATGCGGTCGACGTGGATACGTCGCGCGCCAACGCTCAACGCGCTTTCCTGCAGGGCGCCGTCCACGTAGGCAGGCACGCCCGCCACCATGAAGGCGGGCGCTGGACCGAGCCGATCCACGGGCCAATATCGCCGGACCAACTCGTGATTACCGCCGATGCCGCCGCTCGTGACCACGACGTGATCCGCGAACGCTTCGAACTCGCCAATCGCCGCGCGCGAGGTCGGCGCCCCACGCGGCGCGAGCGTGGGTTCGAGCACGTCCCCTCGCACCCCGACCACGTTTTGGTTGGCGCAGACCAGCTCCCGCACTCGCTGTCGAAAGCCGAAGCGCAGGCGACCTAAGCGCTGGTGCTCGCGCGCACGCGTGATGAACGGCTCCAGCACGGCGGGGCCTGTTCCCCAGGTCAGGTGGAAGCGCGGCACACTGTTGCCGGTGAGGCCTGGCACCACGCCGCCGCGTTCGGCCCAGCCGACGGCCGGGAACCAGCGCACACCGCGAGCGTGGAGCCACGCGCGCTTTTCGTTCGCCGCAAACTCCAAGTACGCTTCTGCCCAGCGCCGTGGCCAATAGTCTTCTGCGCGGTCGAACCGCGCACTCTGCATCCAGTCGTCGTGCGCAAGCTTCGCCGAGTCGCGGATCCCGAGTCGTCGCTGTTCCGGCGAGTCGATGAAAAATAGACCACCGAGCGACCAGAACGCTTGCCCACCAAGATTCTGTTCACCTTCTTGGTCCAACAGGAGCACACGATGGCCAGCATCCGCGATCTCCGTGGCCGCCACCAAGCCGGCGAGGCCCGCTCCGACGACGATGGCGTCTGTGGCCCGAGTGTTCATTCGTCCTTGATTACACCGAAGCTTGCCCGGATGGAGCTATGACCCCGCAACAATGTGTCCGTTTCCGAAACCACGGCACGGCGCAGCTCATGCTAGGCGAAGTCCATGGAGCCCTCTGACAAGCGCGAGAAGATCATTGCCGCGCGTCTGGCGTTGAAGGCGCGCTTCGAGGCCCGTATCCAGCAGACGCCCAGCCTGTCGGACGATCAGCCGCTCGGCAGCGGTGCGCTGAATCGACACGGGATGCCGGAACTGCCCGAGGGTCAGGTCCGCACGGAGAAATGGCCGGTGTTGGACTTGGGTGTGTTGCCCCAGGTACCGACCGAACGCTGGCAATTGCGCATCGACGGTGATTGCGAAAACCCGCTGACGCTCAGCTTTCAGGACTTCATGGCGCTCGAGCAAGTCGATGACGTCAGCGACTTTCACTGCGTCACCACCTGGTCGCGACTCAATTTGCGCTGGCGCGGCGTGCGCGTTTCGGACTTGCTGGCCCTGGCCTTGCCGAAAGCCTCCGCGACACATCTGATGTGCCACGCCTACGATGACTATAGCACCAACGTTTCTTTGGCCGAAGCGCTGAAGCCCGATGTGCTGCTGGTGCACAGCGTGGATGGCAAGCCGTTACCGCGTGAGCACGGCGGCCCAGTACGCATGATCACGCCGCAGCTGTACGCCTGGAAAGGGGCCAAATGGATCAATCGGCTGGAGCTCTTGCCGCACGACGTCCCAGGTTTTTGGGAAGAGCGCGGCTACTCCATGACCGCTTATCCCTGGCGCAACGACCGTTACGGTTGAGTCGGTCACGGCGCCAGCAGCAGGCGGCAGCTCGCATCGATGCGATAGTTGGCGCCGTCCCCGGTCGTGGGCTCGAGCGGCTGCGTGCTGCCGGTCGCGTACGAGCCGCGTGAATCCGCGCCTTGCTCGTTCGGACTCCATAGATTGCCGACCGCGCTCACGCTGCAGTCCACAGCGGTCGAACGAAGCCAGAGGTTGGTACCAGGTTCCGCCGCCGCGACGCCGTTCGATGCCAACACATTGCGTCCCGGATCGGAGGCGGTACCAAGATCGACCGTTTGAGCTGGCGAGGTGAAGTACGCGCCAGTGCTCACGTTATCCACGATGACATTGGAGCGCAGGAAGGTGGTCCTGGCGCCGGTGAAGAGCGCAATGTCGTTCTTCCGGAGCTCGCAGTTGGTCAGGCGCAGGTTCTGCGCGGTGATGAGCTCTAGACCGAGCGTGCCGCCCAAAAAAGTGCTGGTATCGATGCTGACGTCCAGGTTGCCGAACGTGATGATGCCGCTCTCATTGTTGACGAATTGGCAAGATTTCACATCCAGGCTGCTGTGGTACTGGCTGCTCTGAGCGAACGTCATGATGGCGGGCCCCAGCATGCCTTCGAAGCGGGAGTCGGATACCGAGATTCTGGAGTTTGAGCGTGCGCCGATGCCGCTGCTCAGACCCACAAACGTGCTGTTGGAAATCAGCAGCTGGGGATCCCCGGTGCCGCCTTGGATCTGCACGCCGTGCAGCGTCGTGTTTTCAAGGGGCGCGCTCGGCGCAATCAACTCGACTCCGTTGAGCTCGAGCGTGCTGCCGTCCGTGACGCGAAAAATCGTCTCCGTGCGTGGGAGCGGAGGCAGTTCGGCCCTACCACCATGGATCTCCAGCACCGCGCGGTCTCGGAGTTCCGAAAGCGGGCTGCGCCCAAGTGACGTGGACGGGGTGCCCGCTGTCCATTTCGCTTTTGCCGTGCCAGTGAGAATTAGACCTGGTTGCGCAACGTAGCCGGGCACTTCCTCCTGATCATAGTTGAGGAGGCTGACTGAGGTGAGGGTTGCGACCCCATCCTGCAACTCCAGCAAGGGTCCAAAGGGAGTGCTGCGCACCAACACCAGGTCGGAAAAATCGTTGTTTGTACCGCACAGACCGTGATGGCTCGAGATGAAGATGTGAGTGTGCTCGGCTCCGCGCAGCGCAACACCGTCCGGGATGCGGATGCCGCTTCCGTCGCCACATTCTTTGCCTATCATGGCGGAGGATGCCGCCAAGTTTCGATCTGTCGTGTCGCCGAAGGCGCCGCGTAGCCAAATCGAATCGCCGTGGGTTGCGCGTCGTGTCGCTTCGCTGATCGAGAAGAGAGGCGCATCCTTCGTGCCCGCGTTTGTGTCCGAACCGATCCCGGAGTCGACGTACCAGTCGTGATTGACGCTGCCCGCTGCTCCGGCGCCGCCTGAACTGGGTGCGCCGCCTGAACTGGGTGTGCCGCCCGAACTCGGTGTGCCGCCACGCGCGGGAGTACCGCCTGCAGTCAAGCTTCCGCCCCAAGCGACCAATGTGCCACCGTGGTTTTGTGGCGCGCCCCCGCGAACGTTCGGTGCGCCGCCCGCGCTGGTGCCGCCTAGAGCAGTTCCGGCAGCTCCGCTCGCTTGCTGCGCCGAATCCTCGAGCGACGTTCGGCCGCCACACGCTACGACGCAGCAGGCAAGCCAACCCAGAACACCCCAAAAATCACGCCGCCGCACCACCTGACACCTAGCACGGGTGAGCTCTGGCGAGTCCGTCGTTTTCGAAAGCGAGCGCGCAGGTCTTAGGCCGTAGCGTCCCGCTGGGGCGAAACCGAGCGCGAGCTTTTGCGACCTCCGAACGTCACGAGCCTCAAGTTGCCGAGTAGACGAGAGGCATCGAACTTGCAGCGTGTCGCCGCGGTCTAAAGCGAGGAACTCAGCGTGACGATCACTTCGAGCAAAGTATTGTGTCGGCGGCAACATCACTCGCGGGCGTGGCTGTTGTGGCTCTGCGGACTCACGGCCACGCTGCCAGCTCTCGGCGCGTGTAGTGACGACAATGAGCCGAAAGGCGGGGGCGGGGAAGCGGGCGGTCCCTCCGACGACGGAACGTTGCCCACCACGGTGGAAGATGCGCCGCTCGGACCCAACGCAGACGTACAGGTCACCGGGCACATCTTGAAACCCGTGGCGTTACCGCCTCCCGACGTCTCGCAGCTCACCGTGCCCGATGGCTTCTTGATCACGAAGGCCGCCGAAGGTCTCGGCAATGCGCGGCTGCTGGTGGCGGGGCCCGCTGGCTCCGTTTATGTCACGCGCCGAGAGGAAGGCGATGTCCTGTTACTCGAAGCGAATGGCGACGGCGAATTCCGGGACCCGGTGCGCGTTGCTTCGCGCCCCGGGTTGCACGGCTTGGCGATCCATCGCGGCAAAGCCTACCTCGCGACGCCGAACCAGATCTTCAGCGCGGACGTGCAAAGCGACGGCAGCTTCGGCGAATTGAGCATGATCATCCATGATCTGCCGGACGCCGGGCAACACAACACGCGGACGGTGCAAGTTGGCCCGGACGAGATGCTGTACATTGGCGTCGGTTCGACCTGTAACGAATGCAATGAGACCAACCCGGAGAGCGCGACGATCCTGCGAGCGTCTCTGGACGGCAAATCGCGCTCGATTTGGGCATCGGGATTGCGTGATCCCATCGGTTGGGGTTGGCATCCGCAGACCGGGGAGCTGTGGTCTACCGATCACGGCATCGATTGGCTGGGCGACACGATCCCCCCAGAGGAACTCAACCGCGTCGAGCGGGGCAAGCGCTACGGATGGCCGTTCTTTTGGGGCAACAATCAAGTCAACCCTCACGCTGATCCAGCCGGGGGTCTGAGTAAGGCCGAGTGGCGCAAGAGCAGCGAACCGATGGTGCTCGGGTACGCCGCGCACGCGGCGCCGATGCAACTCGCTTTCTACGATGGACCGCAGTTTCCCGCGGAGTATCGCGGCGACGCGTTCGTGTCCATGCGCGGCTCGTGGAACCGCCGTCCAGCTTCCGGCTACGAGGTCGTGCGGATCCGCTTTCAAAATGGTGAAGCGCAAAAGATCGAGCCGTTCGTCACTGGTTTCATCACCGAAGAGGGGGAGCACGGCCGGCTTTGCGGCAACGCCGTGGCGACCGATGGTTCGCTCTTGTTCAGCGACGACCGCAACGGCGTGATTTACCGTGTTGCTTACACCGGAACACCGAATGGCCTGCCGCCGTCGGAGATCCCGGCTGGGCCGATGCTGGAGCAGGCGGCGCGCGGACACGACGTCCCCCTTGCCATTCAACGATCCGAGACCGAAGCGGACGAAAGCATCAGCGTGGCCTCAACGGCGTTTGACGATGGAGAGGGGATTCCCCTGATCTATTCCGAGTACGAACAAGGCGTGAGCTTTCCGCTCGAATGGAGCGCAGGCCCTGAAGGCACGCGTTCTTATGCGCTAATTATGGAGGATCCCGATGCCCAGATGCCGAAGCCGTTCGTGCATTGGGTGGCTTGGAACATCCCGGTCGACGTGACCCAGCTGCGTGAAGGCTTGCCCGAGCAAGACTTGTTGACTGATCCCGAAGCGCTGCGCCAAGGCGTGAACTCGCGCGGCACGATTGGCTTCTTGGGACCGCGTCCGCCCGCGGGCGATCCGCCGCACCACTACCACGTACAGATCTTCGCGGTCGATCGGGTGCTGGACGTCCCGATCACGGGCGCCGATCGCGATCAGTTGTTGAACGCGCTGAAGGGTCACGTTTTGGCCCGCGGTGAATTGGTCGGACAGTTCGCTCGACCCGCGGGGCAAGTCTCGCGTCCCTAACGCTTGGGTGTGAGCGTGACCCAGTCCAGGGTGACGCTCACGGCCAAGTGATCCGACAGGGCCGCGCCGCGCGTGTCGACGAACCGGCGGTCGATCTTCCACGCCTTGGCGCTCAACCCGAGCGCAGCGGAGCTGCGGAATAGCACGCGGTCGATGCGGTGCGGCTGTGCGCAACGCGTGGCCGCGCAGGCGTCGGTCAGACCGGCGCGGTCCATGAAGGAACGGAGCAGCGTGGCGTGGGAGGAGCCGATGTTCGTGTCACCGGCCACGATCACCGCGGAGCCGGCGGAGCGCTGCTCCAGCGTGCGCACTAGCTGTTCGATTTGAGCTTCGCGGGCCCTTCGATCCCCCGCGCCGCCGCCTGCGTCCAGGTGCACGTTGTAGACGTCGACGTGGATGCCCGGAGCGAGCTCTTGCCGCGAAAAGCTGAGCCCTTTCGGTACCAAACAATCGAAATAGGAATCCAGGATGCCAAAACAACGAGACCACGACTGGTGTTGCGGCTCGCTGAAAGGTCTCCGAGCGAACTGACTCAGGCCGTCTCCAAAGTCGAGCACGCCGCGGCCTTTGACCGGTGCGCCGCTGCGGTGGGGCAACCTCAACTGGGAGCGCAATGCTTCGGGATACGCAAAGTCTTCCTGCACCAACACCAGGTCATAGGGCTCGAACAGCTCGCCGATGCGCGGCATGTTCGCGCTCGGATGAGCGGTCATCACGCCGTCGGGCACCCCCGCCACGTTATACGTCAACAGCTTCAGTTGGCCGCTCGCACCGAACGCGGTCTGTGCAGGAGCCAATAACAGCAGCGCCGCGCAAGCAGCACGACGCAATTTGCACCACATCCTGCAGTGGTAGCACGCGCCCGGATCAGGGCACCTTCGCTGAATCGGGATCGAAGCCGCTGCGCTCGGTGATCGGCCTCAGGTCGACCGCTTCGAACGCGCTGCTGGAGATCGACTGCACTTGCGAGAACGTGGCTTCTGCCCAACTCGCGCTCGGTTCGCCTTGCACGTACATGGCGCTGCCGCCATCCGCCAGGTACATGCCGTAGGTCTTCAGGGCTTGCAGTATCGCGCGTGACTGAGCGTTGAAGTTGCTCGGAATGGTGTAGCTCGCCTTGATCCGGAAGAGCTGACCCATCTGGGGCAGATCCGTGGACGCGGTGCCGTTGTTGGTCAAATGCCGAGCGGGCCAGGTGTAGGAAGTGCGAATCTTGTTGGTGGGGATGGTGAAGCGGAGCGCGTGTCGAATCGCGCCGGCGCTCGCCTCGTCAGCGCGCAGCAGCAGCGGCAGTATCGGAAATCCCGCCGCGTCGGCCGAGGTCCAACCCGCGGGGCGCAGGTCGTTCGAGCGCAGATCGAAGCTGGCCGCGCCAAAAATATCCCAGCCGCTGGCGGTGGGGTACGCGTGATAGAGCTCCCACAGACGGCAGCTGTCCGCATCCAGTAGCAAGATGTGATGATCGCCGTACGGCTGGTCTGGATCGATGACGACGCCGCCCTCGACGAGCGGCGTTTGCGGGAGTGGGAACAACGGTCTGGGCGCCGCCGTGGCCGTGCAGGGCGACACCAACTCGTGAGTGGCGCCGCGCGCACAATCTGATTCTTGCGTCGGATCCCAGTCCAGATCCGGGTCTTCGCTATGAAAGCGCACCTCCGACCACGTGAGCGAGTTCCCGCGCACTACGTTGTAGGGAATTCCGTAGTACTCGTCGCTCGACTGATCGGTCTCCGTTCCCATATCGAGGTGGATGTTGCGCGTTCCGATGGTGCTGATGAACGCGGCGGAGTTGGGATGGACCGGCAGCGTATCGATCGGTGTGTTGAAGAGGTGGTCCGTGGGCAGAATTGGACAGCCCGCGATCTGCGGAGCGCTGCTGGTGCTTCCGCCCAAACTGGCGCCACCGACTCCGGTGGCGCCGCCCGCGGTCTTGCCACCAGCACTGGCCGCAGTCGTACCGCCGTTAGCGGTTCCGCCCGAACTGTCAGCGCCCGCTTCGAGTTCACCGCCCGCGCCGCTGCTCGCGTCCGCTCCTCCGGAGCCAGCCTTCAAGCCTCCGTTGGCCGAGGCGCCGCCGCGCGCTGTCGCGCCGCCGTTCACGGGGGCGCCACCACGCGCTGCTGCTCCCCCGCTCGACCCGCCGTTCGCCGGGCCTGCGCCACCCTGGGCGTTGGCCGCGCCGCCCAGGGCGCCGCCGCTGCCGCCAGCGGCGTCCGGAGCGTTCGACCCGCCACCGCACGCGGCCACCATCCCGAACGAGCTCAACACGGCAAACCAACGCATTCTCCTGCTCCCTTCGCTCTCGCATCATCCGCGGACGCGCACGGGGTGGCAACGTCGCGTCGTATTCTGGTGGGCTAGAGGGAGCCGTGACCGCCTCCGAACCCACATGCGAACGCCGGCGTTACTCGACGTCACAAAAACACAACGCGCGAGCCGTTGGCGACTCGCGCGTCCTGTTTCTGCCCGGAAGGGCAGTGCGTCAGTAGAAGTAGAGTTGCGCCTGAACGTTGACCTGGCTGTAAGAGTGGAGGTTCAGGGCCGTTGCGGCCGGGTCGCCTGGCGCGACGTGGGTGTAGAACGCCTTCAGATTGACGTTGTGTCCGCGCGGCCAATAGGCGGCGCCAATACCGAAGCGGGTCTCGTCGGCCGTCGCGTCGCTGCTGTAATAGCGCTGCTCGAAGCGCACGATGGGGCTCAACTGCACCGCGTCGATGCGATAGCCAGCCTCACCCATGACCGCCCATTGTGTGGGAAGGTTGAACAGAGTGCCGCCGCTCCAGCCACCTACGTTGAGCTGAGCCGTGAGACCGCCCGGACCCAGCGGCAAATCCACGATGCCGTCGAGCGCCCAGTGCTTGTACGCGCCTTGAATGTCGAAGGCGCCACCGAACGACAGCACCTTCTTCGCGCCGAGGTAGGTCCCGGCGTAGAAGAAACCCGGTACCTCCGGATCGAGCAGGTTCAACTGAACGCGGCCCGCCAAGCGGAAAAAGTTCTCCGCGTGCACGCGGGTTGTAACGGGCGGTGTGACGGTGTTGTCCACGGTGGACGGCTTGCGGAAGCCATTGAACAGGCCGAGGCGATACTCCAGCATGCCGTCCAACACGTGCCCACGCAGCTGCAAGCCTGCGTCGCGACCGGTACCATGACCGAACGGTACGCCGTGGATGAAGGAAGACGCGAAGTAGTCCCAGCTATACAACGTCCCCGCGCCCTGCAGCGCGTTGTGCGCGCCTGGCGTGAGCATGTAGCCCACGTCGACCTTCAGCGCATCGGCCACCGCCTTGTACGTGAAGAAGATATCCTGAACGATCAGCCCGGGCTGAGTCTTCGAGCCGTCCGGCGCGTTGCCTTTGAACAGGTTCGGCGCGTCGACATCGAAGAAGTACTCGAAGTTGTCGAATAGGGTGCCGCCGAGCAACACGCGCACACGACGGACGAAGAAGTTGTTAGAGGCGCCGTTCGCGTTCGCCGCGCCCACGGACTCGAACGCGGGCTGCGCCAGTACACCGATTTTGGCGGTGGCCGTCGGCGACTCGAGCTTGAGCGGGACAAACCCCTTGGGCGGGGGGGGTGGAGGGGGTGGTGGTGGCTCTGGCGCGGGCGGTGGCGGCTGCGGTTGCGTCGGCTCCGCTGAGAGCGGGGTAGGGGCATTCGGATCTGCGGGTGGTCCGGATACCGCGTTATCTGTGGCAGGAGCGTTGGGAGCTGTGGCCGGTTGGGCCGCGGCGTGCCGCGCAGCTAGAGAATAGAGCGCTGCAGCCAAGCAAAACGACCAACGAAGTCGAGTCATGTAGTGGTCACCTCCGTTCGCCCGCACCCATAACACGCTTGTTTGCGCAGACACCACAGACTGGCGTTGGCTCGCGCCAGATCTGAGAGGCGGGGCCTATTTTGCAATCTGGCGCGTGGCCAATTCTGGCTGCCTTCGAGCGCTGCGGCTGGGAGTTCAGCCAGGAGATTGGGGAGCAAGATAGAGTAGGGATCAAACTGTCCAGTATCGTGGAATCGGGGCATTGCCCAACCGGCGGGCTATTCCGAGGCGAGTAGCTGCCCAAGCCAGTCGAGCAGCGCGCCGACCTGCGCGTTGCCTCGCAAATCAGCGTGCATCACGCCCCACAATTCGCGGGACGGTTCGGCCAAGCGAGGCAGGACGCGACGCAGGCTGGGGATTCGCGAGCCGACCATGGTCGGCAGCATGGCCAGGCCATGACCCTCCGCGCAGGCCACCGCTTGAGCCGTGGTGGTATTGGCGCGCAGGACGTAGCGCGGCTCTCGCAGCACCTGATTCAGCCAGCGGTTCTGCGGCATGTCGTCGAGCGCTGAGTCGAAGCCGATGAACGGGTGCTGTCGCAGTGACTGCAGCGTGCGAGGTGAACCGTGCGCGCGCAGGTAGGTGTCGCTGGCAAAGAGGGCAAAGCGCATGCTGCCGAGACGTCGCGCCAGTAGCGCGGGCTGCTTGGGCCGACCGAGGCGCAGCGCGACATCCGCTTCGCGCCGTGAGAGATCGAGCATCCGCATATCGGCGCGAAGTTCTAGCGTCAGCGCCGGGTGTGTGCGACGGAACTCCGTCAACGCTGGCAGCAGCAAGTAGTTGAACAGACCGTCCCCAGCGGTGACTCGCAACGAGCCACGCACGTCAGCTTGGGTGGCCTGCAGCTTTCGTTCAGCTGCGAAGACTTCGGCTTCGACGCGTTCGGCATGCTCCACGAGCAAGAGTCCCGACCGCGTGGCGAGCGCGCGATCCGGTGAGCGTGAGAACAGCTTGGTGCTCAGCGCTACCTCCAACGCCTGAATGCGTCGCGCCACGGTCGTAGGGTTGACGCCCAATTCACGCGCCGCGGCCTTGTGACTGCCGCGCCGATGCAGTGCGAGAAAGAAGCGCAGATCATCCCAGGCCACGGGGTGCAAATTTGCAGCCATGAACTGCACAATCTAGCACTTTTGCAGGCTGCGGTCGCGCTCCAAGCTTCAAGCCATGCAACGCACGATATTGCTCAGCCTGGTCGGTTCGATGGTCGTGCCGGTCGCGCTCGGTCTGGCCGTTGCCCGGTCGGGTGACAACACGGCAGCGAAGCTGGAGGAACCGACGTCAATCCGAGCGCTGTACGGCTTCAAGCCCGTGGCTGCGCTCTCCACTCGAAGTACGGCGCTGCTCTTGGTGGACTTTCAAAATGAGTTCTTCACTGGCAAGCTGCCATTGCCTGACGCCAGGCCGGCGCTGGCGAGAGCGGTAGCGCTGTCGAACTTCGCTCGTGCCTCTGGCATTCGCGTCGTGCATGTCAGCAACGTGGTGAATCGCGCCAACAGCCCGCTGTTTGCGCAGAACAGCGTCGGCGCGGGCCCGGTGCGCGAGCTTGCGCCAAGAGTCGAGGACTGGCGCATCACCAAGAGCATGGCCGGGGCGTTCTCGCACACGGATCTGGACCAGCGGCTGCGCGAGCAGGGCATCGATACGCTGATCGTCGCCGGGCTCATGACTCACTTGGCCGTCACCGTCACGGCCAACGACGCCAACGTGCTCGGATATCGCGTGCTGGTTGCTGCGGACGCAACTGCGACACGAACGCTGCCCGCCGCCCGAGCCAAGAGCAGCATCGAGCCGACGCCGCGGTTGAATCGCGCCATCGTTGACGCGCGGATTCTTCAGACCGCGGCATTGGCGGCGCTCGCAGATCGGGCCGCGGAGGTGCTGCCGACCCAGGAGATTCTGGCGCTGCCGCTGCAGCCGTGACTGAGCTCAAGGCTTGGCCGCCAACGCGGGCTTGGCTGGCGGCTTCAAAGGCTCGGGTACTTCGGCGTGCAGCAGCGTGAGATAGATTTCGAACCAACGTTGCTGCAGCCGGTGCGTCGACTCGCGCTGCTGGGACAGCTGCTGTTGGGCCGCAGCGAGGCGACGCGGAACGTCGAATGGAACCTGAGCGGAACCAAACACCTTTAGATCGGCCGCGAGCCACAGCGCGTGGAGCTGGTCGCGATCTACTGGTACACGCGTCTTCAGCGCGAAGGCATCGGCCCGATCCAGCGCCATGCCCAGCCATTTCACGGCCGCGGGCAGATCCGGCTGGGCTTTCGCGGCCGCGGCCAGCCGCAGCTCCACCAAGGTGACAGCTCGCAAATCTTCGTCGCGTTCGGAGCTCTTCAGTCGCTCCAGCAACAGGGTGCGTTGTTGCGCGAGCGCGCGCGCAGCAGCCCGGGGACGCCCCAGGGCGAGCTCCGCGTTGGCGCGCAGTCCGCTTGCAATCACGCGAAAGGAGCGCTCGGTTTGCTCCTCGCTCATGGGCGGCGCCGTCAGCGCCGTCACCATTCCCGCTTGCGGCAACTCAGCATCGGTTATGCGCAGGTCCTCGAGGCTACGCTGCGGCTGTCCAGCGCCGAGCGCCGCGGCGGCGTGAGCCACGCGCACCACGAAGCGATTGCGACGCGCGGCAGGCGTGCCGTCCCGCGAGAGCAGCGGGAGTTCCGCGTCGTACAGCGCCAGCGCTCGCGGAAAGCGTTCGGCGGCCAGGTTGTAGAGCGCGGCGCGATCCAGCGCGAGCACGCGAAACCGCGCGAGCGCAGGAGCGCGCTCTGTCAACGCCAGCGCTTGTTCTGCGGCCATCGCCGCCTCGACCTCGCGATCGACGTGTAGCAAGGCGCGCGCGAGCGCTAGTCGTCCTGCCAGCGCCTCGGCGTCGTCGTTGAATGGCAGTTTGGCGCGCTCGGCCAAATGCCCGAGCGCGATGCGGTAGTTGCCGGCCTGGCTGTGTAGCAGCCCGAGCTGACCCAAGAGCATGGCGCGGTAGCGCGTGTCTTGTCGCGTCAGCTCCAGCGCGATCAGATAGTGGAAATTGGCGCGCTCCGCGGCGGCGGATTCCCCCGTGCGCACGTACTGCTCGTGCGCGATCGCTCCGTTCAACGCGCGCGCTGCGGCGCTGTTTTTTAGCTCTGGCCAGGCAGAGCGCAGCAGCTCCCGCGCCTGTTCGGCGACCTCACCAAAGCGATCTTCGCTGAGCCGAGGCAGCTCGCGCGCCAACAGATACGCGCGCACGAAGGCTCTCACCGCAGATGCAGGCGGAAGGCCCTTCAGCAGATCCGTTTCCACGCTGTGCTCACTCTCACCGGCGGCTAGTCGCAAATCGATGGCGCCGATGGCCGCGTCCAAGGCGGCGGTTCGCCGAAACACCACCTCGAAGTCGGCGCGCGCTTCGGCCACGCGTCCGCGCGCCAAGCGCCGATAGGCGCGGCCGAGGATGGTACGCTTGTAGAGGCGTTCGGCGCGCCGTGCCTCTATCGTGCCCTTCTGCACGTCGTCCAGGTATTGCTCGGACAGCGCCTCGATCAACGGATCCGCGCCGGTTTCCGCGGCACGCTGCACGCCTTCTAGCACGATGGCTCGGCGCCGATCCGGTCGCTGCTGCGCCTCATACAGCGCCACGAAGCGCGGTCGGATTTCGCGGACGCGTTGCCCTTCGCGGACGCTGAGCGTCAGCCGCATCAGATCGATCGCGAAGGCAAGTTCGCTGTCTGCCGGTTCGCTTGCGCGCGCGCGCGCGAGCAGCGCGTCGGCTTCGTCGAGGTTTTTGCCTCGGACCATGGCCGCAACGGCAGCTCGAGCAAACTCCAGTCGGTCCTCCGCCTCGGCGCCCGGCCGTGTCGCCAGAGCGCGGCACACGGCCACGAGCGCGTCGCGATCGTCGAGTTGCCGATACAACGCGTCGGCGCGCGCGAAGTACGCCTCGATCACTGGACCCGGTGTGGAAGCGTCCAGCACCACCGACTCGAGCTCCTTTCGGGCCATTGCCTTGTTCCCAGATGCGTCGGCGATCTCGCTGCGCACCACTCGGTTCAGTACGCGCGCCGCAGGACTATCTTTCTCCCCATCCTCCAAGCTCTGCAGCGCCTCGGCTGCCTGCTGCGCCAAGCTACCGACCTGGCGCCCTCGCTCCTCGGCGCTCTGTGCCTGGCGATGCGCGACCAAGGCCGCCAGCGGCTGCCGCAGGCCCCGCGTAGCCGGGTCGCGCAGACCGACCAGCTTTTTGGCGTAGAAGTCGGCTGCCTGGAACTCTTCGAGCTCCAGATGTAGCATCACCAAACTCATCAGCGTCAGACGTCGCACCGCAGGACTCGGCTCCTGCTCGAACCAGCGTCGGTACAAGAGGAGTTGGGCAGGGCGACGTTCGGTCACCGCGAGTTCGTCGCGCAGCCGATCGCTGGTCCACTCGTGGGGTACCTGGCCGTCGAGCGGAAGTTGGAAGATGTCGAGGTCGTCACGTCGTGCGCAGGTGACGACCAAGCGCGTCAGGGCAGGCGAGGGATACTGACAGTTGCGACCCGAATCCGTCAGCTGCGCCGGAACGGCGAGGGCCGCGCGCGCCGGGGCGTCTTCAGCCTCCGACGGGAACGCAACGCGGAACAGCGCCCCGTTATCGCTGGCGTCGATCAGGCCATCGTGGTTTGAGTCCGCGAAGAACTGCACGAAATACAGAGATTGCCCGTCCTTCGAGAACGCGGGTTGGCTCACGAGCCCCGGCAAGTCCAGCTGAACGACAGTGGGTGCGTTCGGCCGATCCAGCCGAACGGCGTGCAGGTGACCGGCAGCACGCGCAGCGAAGCCAGGTCCCACGCGTTTGGCGGTGCGATCCAACGGCACGGACACTAGCCAGCGACCGTTGGGAGAGACGGTCGGCGCGGCCTCGTTGCGGTTGAAGAGCACGCGCTGACTCAATTGTTCGCCGACCGCGACTTCGGACACTTGCAAATCCGCTTCGATGGATGCGCGGCTCACCAGAACGATGCGCCGCGAATCGATCCACTCGGCTTGCAACGCTGCCGCGCGGCTTGCGAGGCAACGGCGCTCCGTCCCGTCCGGCAGGTTGCGGACACACAGCGCGCCGGAGACGTGGTCGCGGAACGAGATGTAGAGCAGAGCTTTGCCGTCGGGACTCACGCGCGGCCACGTCACATCGGCGTCTTCATCGAACACGCGCTGTGGGCGGGAGTCCTCCAGGTTTTGCGCGAAGATTTCCTTGCGGATATCACGCGTGGACGCGAAAAAGAGCGTCTTTTCGTCCGGGCTCAGCTGCCCCAGGAACTGATCATTGATCCCCAGCGTGAGGCGCTCCGGGCGGCGCAAGGCGTCGCCGGCGTCGTCCTCCTGCGCGCGCAGCTCAGAGGTCGCCGCGAGCAGGGCGCACAGCGCAACCCACACACGAGACGTTCTCAACACTTCTTGGGTCCCCAGCTACCGTCCTCGCCTTGGATCCAGGCGCGGCACACCACGCCTAGAGTGTGGTGCTCGCGCCAAGCGCGTCGGAGTCCCTCCAGCGGCGTCTGCGGCTGTTCGGCGTGCATCCAGCGGAATAGCTGCACGCGGGCGCGATTCACCCGATCGATCAACTCCAGTGCGACGACGCGATCAGACGCTCCCACGCAGTCGTCGTGGGTATCCACCAAAAGGCCGTCCTTGCCTTCGCCGATGCAACGCTGACGTAGCAGCGCGTCGACGCGGTCGGCCTCCGTGCGACCCGCTTGGTCGACCAAGGGGCGAGGCTTGATGCCCAGCGCTTCCAGCTGATCCGGAGTCATCGCCACAGGCCGCGGGGTGATCGCGCGTTGCGCCAAGTCTTGCTCCAGATCGGTGAACGAGCCGGCGGCTTGCTGCTCGAGCGCGGTGGCACGATCCACCATCACGATTTCGGGCGCCTGGATGCAGCTGAGCGGCAGAGGCAGGCACAGCCAAGTCCAAAGCCGCTTCATGGTTCCTCTGCGGGAGCAACGGATTGCATGATTCTCTCCATCAACGGGCCTACCGGAATGCCGCGGATGTCACTGACGCTAACCAGACTCGCCAGTCCGCCGAAGGTGACACCTGCGTTGGCAAATCCATGCTTGAACGCGATCCGCACGCGCTCCGGATAGCCCAGCTCCAGACCGCTGCGGATGCGGTTGAGCGCCGGATCCATACGACCAGGGTCCTGAAAATCCAGGATCTCGTACAAATGTCGGCGCCCGATGCGTAGAATATCGGCGCGCCCTTCGACGCTGTGATCACGGAGATCGATCAACAGCGCAGCGTTGCCATCGAAGGGCTCGTCGTGCGACGATTTCACGCCGTTCGCGCGGATATCGGCGTGAATCCTGGAGCCGTTGCGGTCCCATTCGAACATGCCGGCCCCGCTGATGTTGCCGCCACGCACGCCGAATTCTAGCTGCGACAGCGACACGACGTTCTGGTCGACCTGCAGGTTTGCCGCGAACGGCGCCAGCGTGGCGTACGGCGTGCTCAGACGCCGCATGGTCACGAAGCTGCGCGCGTTGAGTAATGGGTGCTGATCGGCGAAACGCAGCAGGGTGTAAGGATTGATCTGCACGCCACGCAGCAAGGCAACCCCCCGTTGCCCGAAGGTCAGGTCGCTCGAGATGGGGACTTCACCCTCGATCGCCTCCAGCACGATCCCCCAGCGCGGAAGTCTTAGATCGGCGTCTGTCAGCTTGACGGCGCCGCGCGCTCTCAGGATGCGAAGGTCAGGGGACTCCAGCGTCGCTTCGAGCTGGAGTTTGCCACGACCGCTGAAGCGGTCTTCGCGCGTGGAGCAGCGGGCGAGGTCTTGTTCCAGACGAGTGCGGAGTGCGACGCGACGTTGGTCTGCGTCGAGATCGAGGTCACCGCTCAGCTCGACGTGGGTACCGCCACCGGCGTTGTCGACCTTCAGCGCCTCCAGATGATACACGCCGTCCGCGTCGCGCTGTGCGCGTAGCTGAACACCAAGATCTGCCACGGGGTACCAGCGCAGCAGGTTTTGCTCGACAGAGCGAACATTCAAGGTTTGGGAGAGCTCGACGCGTCCTTCGCCTCGATTGCCGGCCACGCGCAGCTCCACGCGGTCCCGCAGGCCGTCCAGTGTGACGTGATAACGGCCAAAGCCGAGCTTGATCGGGTCGGCGGCTAGATCGCTCTCGATCAGGTAGTGTCCCGGCTCCTTGCGTAGCTGCACCTTCAGCGTGGCGGACGAAGTGGAGTAGGCCTGATCGCGCTCGGCCCAGCGCAGCTTTTCGACTTGAACCTCGGCCTTGCCCTGCACGCTCAGTTGATTCAATGGGTCCGGACTCAGCCGCGGCCGCAGCTCTTTACCCGCAAGCAGGCCGAAGACGCGGCCCTCGGCGTTCACGCGCACCGCGAGTTGTTCGAGATCGAACCCGGCCAAAGCCCGTCGACGCGCCAGCAGCGGTCCGAGCGCGGACAACGCGCTGACCCGGCTGGTGTGGCGATAGTTGAGTGCGCGCGCCTGGTTGTCGAAGCTGAGGGAAGTAGAGAGCTCTGCCTCGAACAGGCCGCGATTGACCAGTTCGAGCTGTAGAGTGTGCTGAGGGCGATCGAACTGCGCGGACAGCGCTAGCTGATCGTTTCCGAGCGAGCTGCCGTCGATGGCTAGCGCTTCGATTTGGAGGTTGCCCCGCAGGCGTTGACGCTGGACGGAGCCGTTCGAGCTCAGCTCCAAGGCAATCGCGCGCGCGCTAGCCGCACCGTACGCCGGAGCCGTCACGCGCACCTTCGCCTGTTGTGCCAGTTCGCGCTCCGGCGAAGCCAGGCGCTGCACGCGGCCTTTGGAGGACAGCTCGAGCCCGATCTTGTCGAGCGGCACACGGTCTATCAGGCCTTCCGTCAGCAACCCTCGGAGTGCGCCTAGGCCCTTGGCCTCCGCCCGCAGGTCGTAATCGACGGCGTCTTCCTGCTTGTTTGCCGAGACGCGCGCCGTGAGCTCCCCTAACTCGAGCTTGCTGCGTATCTCGGCGGTGGTTCGCTCCGGTCGTTCGAGGTTTGGCTTCAGCTCCTTCAATTCGAGGCGTTCACGCAACGAGAGTTCGCCGAGTGACCGTCCGCTGCGAGTGAACACCCGCACGCTGGAAGAAGTCGTTTCCAGTAGCGCGGCGAGCGCGTCGTGCTCGGTCGCGCGTACAGTGGCTTGCAGGCGTGGCGCGCGAAACTGCACACGCTTCGCCGTCCGCAGATCGAGTGAGTCGACGTTCAGATCGAGAGTCAGTTCTCCCTGGGTGACTACGGGTGTTCGAGAGCTGAGCGCAAGCTGCTTCGCCGTCAGTATCAGTTGACCCGGGCCTGATTCGAGCGCGGTGGTTCCGTCGAGCGCAGCCGCGGCGAAGTTCAGCGTGGCGTCGCCGGTGACGCGATGTTGAGCATCCCTCGTCAGCCCCACTGAGAGTGATATCTGCTCGCTGCTCCAGCGTTGCCTGTCGAGCTCGAGGCGGGGCCGATCGAGCGAAACCTTACCATTGGCGAGCGTTCCGTCGGCCGCTGGCCGTAGTTCGAGTTGGGCACGCACGGCGTCGCTGAGCCCGTGGGTCGCCCCCAGAAACAGCTCCAAGCCTTGCGCCTCTGCGTTCACCTGAAGGACTGCGGACGAAGGCAGCGGAGCCACCCAAGAGAAGTCCTGCGCCGTCAGCTGCAGCCGTCCAGCGCGCGCCTGAACGGGTAGCAGGCCTGCCGGCAGCAGCTCGAGCAGACCTCCCAAGTCCACCTCGGCGTGAGCGCGCCGCAACAGCGGCGCTCCAGTGTCCGGCAGCTCCGCGTTCACGCTGCCCTGAGCGACTCCACCACCAAGTATCAGGTCGGGAAGCTCGATCTGTGTGCGTCGGGCGCGCGGATCGAACGCGAACTTTGCTCGGAGCTTGAGCAGGTCGTCGACGCGCCAGGCTTCGACGAAGTCTTGCTGTGCGACTCGAACGCTCGCTGCCGCTTCAAGTTGGCTGGGGCTGAGCCGTATGCCCAGCACGCAGCTCGTGTGTGCCGTGGCCGTGCGCTCTTGCGTCGTGCGCGTCAGCAGGAGCCGTAGCGGCGCGACCTGCGTGCCGAGTTCCAGTGCGACGCTCGGCGCGCCGTTCGATACTGATCGCTGCGCCTTCAAGCTCAAGCCGTAGAGTCGGAAGCGTTCGACCGCGGTCGAACGCAGGCTACGCACGATTTCGGCGCTCAGCGCGCCGACGCGAATGCTGGAGAAGCTTCGCGTCGTTTCGAGTAGGTCTTCCGCCTGACGCGAGAGCGGTACCGGTGGAGACGGCGATGGCGGTAACGCATCGAAGGTCGTTCGACCGTGTTCATCGAGCACAACGCTGAGCGCCACCTGATCGAGTTCGAGCGCCAAGGGTGGCGGGTCCCCGAACAAGGTGGATGTCGTCCAGCGTAGCTGCACCCGTCCAGCGCGTAGCAAGACGGGAGCCGCAGTCCTGACGGCTGGCGGGGATCGCACCACGAGTTCCTGCAGCGTCAGCCCGGCCAGTTCGCGAAACTGCGCTGAACGATAGTCGACCTCCAGGCCCTGGTGCTTGAGCAGCAAGGCTTGGATGCGAGGCTTGATCCAGCTGCGATCCAAGCTGTGCAAAATCAGTAACGCGCCCGCAAACAGCAACAGACACAGCCCGAGACTCGCGATGACCCCGCGAAGTAGCCAAGCTTTGAGGCTTCGGCGCGTCAGCACCATCCGCTGTTCGATAGGGTATCGAGCGCAGCTTTCCCCCGCCCGCCGGAGGGGGGCAGCTTCAGCAGGACTCGAGTCTGGACGTACACCAGGGATGCCTTAGCACGGACGTGTGCGCCTGTGGTCGCGAGTCGTCTCCGCGCAGCTCGAGCTCCTGTTCCGTACTAGGCAAGGCTTCCGCGATTGCTCTAGCCTGGGGAGCGAGGTTGCAATGGCAGTTGATGGGATCTGGGGCAAAGCGTTGGGGCGATCGAGGACCGGGCTGCTGTGCGGCGCGCGCCGTGTCGTGGGTGCGGTAGCGGTGGCCAGCATGTTTCTGAGCGGAGGCTGCTCGGTTAAAACGGACCTCAAGGACGTAGACGTCGAGGTCAGTGAAGAGCAGGTCAAAGCGGCGCTGCGCAAGTTGTTCCCCGAACTTACGGAGGCGGAGATCACGCGCTTTTCTGCCAAGCTCGACTGGAGTGCGTTGTTGGAGTTGAAGCTCGAGGTCGAGGCGCTGCGTTTGATCGCTGACACCTTGAGCAAGGAGCTGGACGAGACGTCGAAGGACCTGTTCCCTTCGCGCGCCGACCGGTTGGCCGCGCACAACGGCGGCTTTCCGCAGGGTCTGGAGCCGGTGGGTCGGGCCGCATTCTACGATTCCGCAGCGAAGGCGGCGCGGATCGAGCTGTCAGGCGTGTTCGAGGATCACACTGCGATCACTTTGAATAATGCGCAGGTGTCGGTGAGCGTTGCTGGCACGCTGCAAGACGCAACGTTGCAGTGCGCGGCGCAGGAGCCCGTCGACATCGTTTTGCTGGTCGACATCACGGGCAGCATGCGCTCGGTGATTCGCTCGGTGCGTCGTTCGTTGCTGACGTTCGTGCGCGCGGTCGTAGAGCGTAAGGTCAACGGCACGGTCAGCGTGATCACTTTTCAGGACTCCGTAGGAGTCAACGTGGGCTTTCAAGAGCGCCGGCCCAGCTCGGGCTACGAGCGGAGTCCGTTTGCGACCCCCGTCGCGATTGACGACGAGGAGGGCATGGCTGAGCTCGAGCGCTTCATCGCACGGCTGGAAGCAGACTCCGGCGCCGATCGTCCGGAGAATCTCGCGGGTGCCATCGATTTCGCACGGAACAACGTGATTGGCGTCACCAGCAGCGGGGCTCCCAACGTCATGGGTGATGGCGTGAGCGATCCCGCCGGTGTCAAAGCTTGGCCCGGCTTCGAGAACGAGCGACAGATCTTCGTGGCGTTCACTGACGCACCGTTTCACGGTGACAGTCGCACGCCGAGCAACTCCTCGCTGAAGGCGCCGTTCAAGCCGCGTTCAGCGGCAGCGATTCTGGAAACCCTGCAACGAAGCAAGACGGTCGTGCACGTTTCGGATCCAAGCTGGGTGGACGAGACCACTACGACTTCAGCTACCTTCGTCGACGCGGACTATTGGGCAACGCAGACCGGCGGTCTGGGCGAAGATCGCGTGGCGGGCTACTCGTTGGTGGATCTCGATTTGGTCGTTCATTCCGAGAGCACTGGGCTGCTGGACATCGTGCTGGACGGCATCGTTGCCAGCTCCTGCACCGTGACCGTGCCAAACCTCTCCGTAGGAGCGAACGCCAAGCTGTCGCTCGACCTTGAGTTGGACGTGGAGGGTAGCGTGTTCGCAGAGACGCTCACCGCCGTGAAGCTCTGAGGGAGCGGATTTCAGCGGCCGAACGCAGCCACGGGCAGAGCGGGCAGGGTTTGCTCTCCCTCGTCCCGTCAGCGCGCGGTCGCTGAGTGGGTCACGTCTTGCCTGAAAACCTGGCTCAGCGCAGGCTTGCCGGAATGCATCGCACCCCGGCCTCGGCTCGACTCTCGCTGCTGTTGATGTTGCTCGGGGCGCTCGTGCTCGTGCTTGCCGTGCTGCGGCCACTGGCTGGCGCGTTGTTTCTGGCAGCCGTACTGGCCATGGTGCTGTGGCCGCTGCACCAGTGGCTGAGTCGAAAGCTGCGCGGGCGACCGGCGTTGGCGGCGGGCATCCTGGTGGCGTCCGTCGTGGCGCTGGTACTCGGACCGATCGTGGGTATGTCTGCCTTCGTCGTTACGGAGACCGCGGCGGCCACGCGCTTCGTCTCCGAAACCGTACGCAGTGAAGGCACGCGCGGCCTGATCGCCAAGCTGCCAGATCCCATCGAGGAGCAGGTCAATCGTCTGCTCTCTCAAGTCGACGCGGACTCGGGCGAAGTCACGAGCTGGATTCAGCAGCAGATCACCAAAGCCGGCGGCAGCGCGGCCGCTGCCGTTGGCGCCGCGATTTCCACCACCGGATCCATGGTATTTCAAGGCACGTTGCTGCTGCTCGCCTTGTTCTTTTTCTTGACGAACAAGGAGGGTGTACTCAATTGGCTCGACGAGGCGTCACCGCTGCGCGGTGGTCAGACGCGCGAGTTGGTGGCCGAGTTCGTCCGCGTGTGTAAGTCGGTGGTGGTGTCCACGTCCGCGACGTCCTTGGTTCAAGCCGTGGCTGCCCTGATTGGTTACTTGATCGCGCGTGTCCCACATCCGTTCTTCTTCTTCGCGATCACCTTCGTCGCGGCGTTCATTCCCGCGGCCGGCGCCGCGTCGATTTGCCTGGTTGCTGCGGCGATTCAGCTCGCCACGGGGCACCCGTGGGGCGCGTTGTTTCTCGCGATTTACGCGTTCGTCGTGGTGGGTTTGGTCGACAACGTCGTCAAGCCGTTGTTGATGAAGGACGACGTTGGCATGCACGGCGCCGTCGTGTTCTTCGCTTTGCTCGGCGGCTTGGCCGCTTTTGGCGCCATGGGCATGCTGATAGGCCCGCTCGCCGTGGCACTGTTCCTTGCGATGCTGCGCATCTACCAGCGCGACTACTCGACGGATCCCAGCGACCGCGAAGCCATGCGCCAAAAGAACGTCGGAGAAACGGACGCGCTGGAGCCGCCAGGCGACTCCGCGTAGTAGCGCTTATCGAACTGCCGGTCGTTGGTAGAAAATCGTTATTTGGCCGTAACGCGACGCCGAAAAACTTGGCCGCGCAGCGTGGAGCATGAGAGCCGTGGCCTGCCGTGAGAGTCTCGCTCCTGCGTCAGCTGATCCTGTGTGCAGCGTTCACGACCGCGCCCGCTTGGGCCGCGGATAAGCCTGCCACCAAGCACAAACCCGCAACGACGAAGCCGTCGCGCGAAGCCAGCAACCGCCCGAGCGCCGGTCAGACACGGGCGCGCTCGACCTCCGTGAAGCCGTCCTTGCCAGCCTCGCAACGCCACCGCGTGGCGCCAGGAGAGACGCTGAGTCACATCGCGCTGCGCTACGGCTCGAGCGTGGACGCGTTGGTCGAATACAACAGCTTGGACAAGGCGCGCCCGTTGCAGTTGGGACAGCTGATCAGCCTGCCCCTCACGGCCAAGTTGCCGCCCAAATCCTGGCATCCCTACGCCAAGTCACCGAAGAAGCGCGGACACCTCGAAGTGTTCACGCCGTTCGCGCGTTTCGAGGGCCAAGCCCTGGACGCGGACGGTCGCTTGCGGTCGCCCGCAGTCAAAGCGCTCAACAACCTGCTCGGTGCGGGCGGCACTCACCCAACCGTGCCGGAACGTCTGATCCGGCTGCTCGCGCAGGTCAGCGACACCTTCGGAGGGCGACCGCTGCGCGTGGTCAGCGGCTTTCGAAGAAACTCCTACTTTCAGGACTCACGCCACAAGCTCAGCTCGGCCGTCGATTTCGTGGTCGTGGGCGTGCCGAACACCGTCTTGTGCGACTACCTCCGTGAGCTCGAAGACGTGGGCGTTGGCTACTATCCGAACTCCACGTTCGTCCATTTGGACGTCCGAGGCCAATCCGCCTATTGGGTGGATTACGCGGGCCCGGGTGAGCCCCCCCGCTCGACGCCCAACGCTCCAGCTGCGCCACGGCGTCCGGATCGCAAACTGCTCGCCGCGCTCGAGGGCTTGCTCAAGAACGTCGGCACGGCGTTGCACGAGCACGCTCACGACCACGGAGAAGAGAAAGCGCGCGAAGCCGAGACCGAGCGAGAGCCGCGCGCCGCCGAGAGCCCCAAACTGGCTGCGAACCGCGCTCAGGGCGCGGCGACGTCCAAGTCGACGCTGCGGTAACCTACGCCACCCCGATTGTCGCTGATCACCGCCCAGAGCCGGAGCGGTCCCGGCGTCGTTGGGGCGTAGAAATCCACGGAAGTGTCCACGCCGTCAGGCTCGTCTTCCGTGCGTCCGCTGCGTTCGCTGCTGAAACGTCCGTCGGTCGTGTACCACGCGAGCACGATGCTCTCGCGTCGATCGATCACGCTAGCGTTCTCGCGATCGTAAAAGGCGTAGGTTTCCGCCCCAGTGCAGCCGCGGGGGGTCCGGCAATCGTCTGTGCAGTTAGTCGCATCTTCCAGCGCCGAACACACGTTGTCTCCGCACACGGAGCTGCGCGGGCAACTGGGCCACGTTGCCCAGAGCTTCACGTGTTCGGAGCGGGCGAGCACACGGCTTTCACCTTCCAGCAAGGACTCGCGGCTTCCGTCTTCGCGCTCGAGCTCGAACGCGGACAGCTCCGGATTCTCATTCGGACGGTAGCGGCTCGTGAACTCGCGCTGCTGCGCCTGCGCGGCTCCGGACAGGCCACAGTCGATGCGTGCCGCGCCGAGTAGCTTGTGTTCGGGATCGAGCCAGGCCAGCACCGGTTGATAGAAGCCTCCGGTCGGATCGGGATCGACGGGACGTCCGCTGGGCTCTCCAGGCTTGGGGTCGGGTCGGCGCGGACCGAACAAGCGGCAAGCATCCGCCGGCATCGTGGTCATCACGCTCTCTGAACTGCCCAGTGGCTTCACGATCTCTGGATCCGTCTCTTTCGTATGCAAGCAGCGCGGGCTCACGGAGCCGAGCTCCGTCAAAGGTTTGCGGTCCAGACAGAGCCGGAATTCTGGCGGCGACGAGCTGGCGTTCAATGGCGCCACCACCACGGCGTCGAACGTCAGCGGCTTGGTCTCTTTGGCTTCCGCCGGTGTCGTTCGAATCGCCACCACGCGAGGCGCCCGCACGAGCGAGAGGTCATCGTTGAATTCCGGCACGCAAGCGAACGCGAGCGTTGCCAAGAACCCAATTGCCGGCAGTACCGCGCGCGTCATGTTCAGTGACTCCATCGGGCACCCACCACGGGCAGGATCGGCAAGCCAGAGATCGTGCGCTGCTCCGAGTAGTCCACGCTGTACACCAGCTCTTCTGGATTTTTGCGGTTGGTGACATTTTGCACGTCTGCGTAGAGCTCGAGCTCGCCCGGGCCAAGCCGCATCCGTTTGGAAATCCGCGCGTCGAGTTGCACGAAGTCCGGTAGTCGCACGCTGTTACGTTCCCCTAACGTCGGTTGATAGTCTCCGCGACGTCCGTCCTGATAGGCGCCCAGCACCGGTGTGCGCGGGTAGCCCGTCGCGTACCGCGCGCGCAGTCCGATGTCGAAGCCAGCGCCGAGCTCGTAGGCGGCCAAGGCCGTGAGCACGTGGGTTTGATCGTAGTCGAACAGTCGCCAATCTGCGGAGGAGGACGCCCGCCGCTCGCTGCGCAAGACGGTGTACGCGATCCAGCCGAAAAAGCCGTGCGTCACCTCCTGACGCAACAAGAACTGCGCGCCGAATGCGCGACCCTCGCCGGTGTCGACCAGGGCTTCGGCGAGCAGCGGCGAGCTTGACGGATTGCGCACGGCAAGCCCGCTGGTGCGCGTGTAAAAGGCAGTGGTTTCTAGCGATAGGCGCGAGAGGACGCGCACGTTGACGCCACCCAGCCAGTGCGTGGCGCTGGCGGGGCCAAGCAGCGGATTGCCGAAGGCTGCGGACAGATCTTCTGGCAAGGGCGCCTGGTGGTAGCGACCGACCGCCAGCTTGAAGCCGACGCGCGAGTGCGGCGTGTAACGCAGGGAAATGCGCGGCTCTACGAGGACGTCGGCACGGTACACGCCGACGCCAGGATGCGTGCCTTCTTGTGGCTGGCGTCGCGGCACACTCTGGAACATCGGCTCCAAGCGCAACCCTGGCACGATGTGTAGGCGCTCTTCGAACGCGGAAAGATCGAGCTCAGCGTACGGAGCTGCACTGCCTTGCAGCACCTGAATGCGGTCCGTGTTCGTGGAGTCCGACGGCAGCTGCCCGAACGTCGTAGCGTCGCCTTCGCGAGCGGGACTGCTGATCGAGCCGGAGCGATAAATGGAAGTCGAGCTCAGCTTCAGATCCAGGCCAACGCTGCTGCTGAGGTTGGGGGACAGGCGACCGTCGTAGCTGGCGCGCAAGCCGTAATGGCTAGCTTCTGTGCGCAAGCCAATCTGAAGGTCGGAGAAGCGCGCGACGAACGAGCGCTGATCGCGCCCGTACCAGGGCAAAACGCTCACGCGCGAGCCGTTGCCGGGCTCGCGTTGGTACCGTAAGAATATGCGCTGAAAGTCGAGCTTGCGGGTTTGCCCCTTGCGTTCCCGAGGATCCGGGCTGCTGACCTGGCGAGTGACTTCGTCCCAGGATGCCAAGCCGCCCAGCTCGACGAAGGACTGAGTGTCCGCCTGGTAGCGGACGCGAGCGCTCGCGTCGGCGTACGAGGGAATAGGAAAGAACTCTCCCACGTCTTTCGAGGTGACGCGATTCAACAACCAGCCCAGGTGACTTTTGCGAACGCTGGCGGAGGCGCGCAGCTTTTCGCTGATGGGACCGTGGATCGCAGCCGAAGCATCCAGCACGTCGAGCTGAGCGCTGCCGCGCACGCCTTCGCCAGAAGGAGGACGCGACGCTACGCGCACCAGCCCGCCGGTGCCGCGGCCGTAGCTCGGGCCGTAACCGCCCGGTAGTAGTTCCACGGATTGCACTAGATCACCATGAATGACGGAGCGCACGCCGCCGTAGTGATAGAGCGCCGGTAGCTCGACGCCGTCCCACATCACGCGCGTATCTTCCGGCGCCGCGCCCCACACCACGAGCTGTCCGGAACCCGCGGTTGCGCGCGTGACACCCGGCAAGTTCTCGACAATCTTCAGGACGTCGCCCTGCGTGCCTGCCACGCGCTGGGCTTCTTCTGCGACGACCTGGGTCGAGACGACCTGCTTCGTCAAGCGCGGCGCGACCACGACGATCTCCAGATCTTCGCCGTCTTCCTCGGCCTCGTCGCCTGTCGGCGCGGCTTCGACCTCGTAGATGGCGTCGAGCTGCTGGCCGGCTTCGAAGGTTTCGGCGGTTTGCATGGCGCGCAGATCAGCGCGCGACAGCACCAACGTGTGCGAACCGGGTTCGATCTGGTCGAAGCGAAATTTGCCCTCGGCATCGGTGACGACGCTCGGTTTGCCGTCCAGTTCGACTTGCACGCCGGCGAGCGGCTTGTTGCTGCCGCGCTCACGTACCACGCCACTGAAGGCGGCCACGGCGGGCGGCGGCGCTTCTTTCAGCACGAAGTCGTAGCGGTAGCGAATGCGGACGGGCGCCGGCTTTTCATCGATCAGCGCGGGGGTGAAGCGGAAGCGTTTGACCGCGTCTACCGCAGCCGCGTCGAAGGCAGGTCCCGCGGACTCGACCACGCGCACCTGATCGACGCTGCCATCGATCAGGATCGCGAGCTCCAGCACGACCTGAGCGGCGCGGCCCGCCGCGCGCTCACTTTCTGGATAGTCGGCCTCCACGAACTCGACGAGCTCCGGCGGTCGCGTCAAGCGCCCGGCTTTTGCACGCGCCGGGTTCGCGTCGCTCGGTTTGCTCTGCGCGAGCAGCGGATCCGAGCTCAACACCAACGCCAACACCAGACTCAAACTGCGAGGCACACGAGCGATCACGCGAAGCTTCCGTGGAAAATCGAAGGACATGCGTCACGACGCGGTGAAGCGCATACCGATGGTGAAGGTCGCCGAGGTGGGTTTGCCGCAGCGCATGGCTGGTTCGAACTGGGCGGCGCGAGCCGCGGCGACGGCGGCTTCATCGAGGCCGTAGCCCAGACCCGAGATCACGCGCACCGCCGTGACTTTGCCGGTCGCGTCGATGGTGACCTCCACGCGCACCTTGCCTTCGATGCCGGCGCTGCGGGCG
>Ga0247764_1000087_pt1 | contig 35545 bp, 48 predicted proteins | sample UWRJL051202B4_FD_179932 | JGI IMG/M metagenome (GOLD analysis project Ga0247764, IMG submission 179932) | Plant litter microbial communities from Arlington Agricultural Research Station in Wisconsin, United States - UWRJ-L051-202B-4 | ecosystem: Environmental > Terrestrial > Plant litter >...
ATCTACCGGCCGGCCCCGCTCCGAAAAAAATCGGTCCGGATTTTCATCCGAATTTCTCAAAACATTCTGAGATTCCGAATGGCCCGAGGTATCGCCAGTCATCAATCTGAAACACTGACTGCACGTCACATCGGCAGGCTCGAATGTCACACGCATAACGCCAGGCAGCTTGACGTCAGGCTTGCCGATAGTGCAGATGGGCACGGGCATCTCGTCGTCTGCATAGTGCACGACCACGGACGTCATCGCCATGCGCATCCACTCAACGGGATTGGGCAATGGCGCATCGGGACCGCAGCACACAACCACCAAGCGGAAGCCGGGCACGCCATCCTTGTACGACGTGGTATAGATCCGCGCGTCGTAGTCGTACCTGCTGAATACGGGCACGGGCTGGGCGCCATCGTAAAGAGCCTGATCCCAGCGGCCATCGAACAGGCCCATGCCGCGCGGAACGTAATTCGTGATCACTGAGCGCCTCACAGCAGCACCCACAATGCAGCGCATGCGAGGTAGGCCACGCCAACCACCACCGTCAACGGATTGATGGTCATTCGACTACCTCGAATCCCGCCGCCTCGAACGCGGCCCTGAGTCCAGCCGTATCGCTCGGCATACTTCCGCCCCGGGCCAGTCCAGCCGCCGCGATAACCTCGTCCGTGATCTGAACGCGGATGGCCGCCTCGATGGCGCTCTCCAATGCCGCCGCTGCCATGCCCTCGGGGCTATCCCAGTACGCCTCCCGCGCACGCCGGAACCGATCGTCGATTGCGGTCACAGCAGCCCCGCTCCCTTCGCCCACTCGATGCTCAGGTCCCCCGTTGCGCGCTGCTTGGCCACGCACACCGCGCACGCCAGCCTGCTGCCGGGTGAGCGCATCACCGTGCCGTCGTCGAAGCGCACGTACGCCTGTGTCACCACGCCGATAATCTCTCCCGGGATCCACTCGTGCCCGCACGAGCAGCACTCCCCGTTCTCGCGCGCGGCCCACATGGATCCGACCTTGCCGACGAGGATCATCAGCGAAGCGAGATCGTCGTCTCGGCGATCCTTTCGAGGCGGTCCCGACTTGCGCAGCACGATCCCGAGCGCGACCGCGGCCAGCGCGACCATGCCCAGCATCACCAATATCTCGATCACGATCTCGGTCATTCGTCTGTCTCCCTCAGACTGGCAATCTGGCGAGGATGCGCTCGGCGAGCAGGACGGCCGCGTGCGCCGGCGCCAGCCCGCTGTGCACCCATTCGGTGAGCGTGCGGTTCCCCTTGCTCGTGTTGCACCGTGCGCACGCGGTCAGCGTGTTGTCGAGCTGCGAGATGCCCCCGCGGCTGTGCGGCACGACGTGATCGCCCGTCCGGCCCGGGCCGCCGCAGTACCTGCAGCGGTAGTTGTCGCGCCGCAGCGCCATCTCGCGCACGAGTCCCCAATTCGGCCCGTAGACCGCCGAGACGACACTAGGGCGATTTGGGCGGTACCCGCCCTTCTTGGCGTGCTTCGGGCAATTCCCGTTCGGCGCTGGCTTTCGACAGACGCCGCAGGGGCGAAGGGGCGAACCCATTTTCGATCCTTTCCTTCAAATAGCGGTCTACGTCCCGTCGGTCCCAAATTCGACCGTTTTTCAGCCTCGCGATCGGCTCGGGAAGGTCCCGGTAGTTGCAGATCGCGCCCGGCGTGACGCCGGCCATCTCGGCGAATTCGGCAACGCCAACGAGCCGCAGGCGGTCCGTTTCAGGGTCGAGCAGGCCGCTTCGGCGCAGCAGCTCCAACACGCTGCGTGCCTGCTCTTCGGTCGCGCCGTCGCCGAGCGCGTGCCGAACCCGACCGACACCGACAGACATTTTTTTCGGTCCCTCTCGATGCGCTGACCTGCAAACACTCCCGTTAAGACTAAACGGAGCTTAGTCGTCTCCGGGGTTCCAGGCAAGCCATTCGGTGAGCAGCTTGACCCCTATCTTGCGGGGGAAGTTACCAGGAGCCCACGCTGTGCAGCCCGCAGTTCGCCACGTAGCGTCAGGACTCCGATCCCACTGCGCGAACGCCCGCAGGCTGTCCCGCCTCAGCACGAGCGCGCTCGTTTCGGTCCCGTCCCACGCCACCCAATACCAGGGGTCGACCGACCAGCCTGCGTCGGCCGCCTTCGCCCCCAAGCGCATAGCGCCAGGCGCGATCTCGCTCAGCGCGATCGTGAAACGCGCCGGAACGAGGGGTCGAGTGTCCGGCTCGGGTACCGCCTCCGCGGGCTGAGCGGGCCGTGGAGGCGCAAACTGCCCCCGCCGCAGGGTCGGCAGCAGCCCGGCCGCCGTGCGTGGCTTTCCGGGGCACACAGCGAGCTGTTTGCCGTCCCACGTCAACGGCTCACCCCCGGGCGTCCACGCGATGATCTCGGGCGCCGGCGCGACCGCAACCGCAAGATGCTCGGTCGGCAGCCGACCGCAGGCGCACAGCGGGCACTTCCCGGACGCGTCGTGCACGTCCCGGAAGTACCCGCACGTGCCGCAGCGCGGAATCACGGCCGGACGAGCCGAACCGCATATTCGAGCAGGGCTTCGTCGTGGTCGGCCTCGATGGCAGCGAACACATCGTCAGCCGTAATCGCTGCGAGCTTGTCGAGCCCGTGACGCTCCCACCACGCCCGTACCCGGTCAGGTCGATGCGTAGCCGCTGACGCGAACTTGATCAACAGCTGGTCGGACAGCGCCTGCGCAATGGCCGCCTTGAGCGTGCGCAGCTCGCCGCCGACGCTGGCCGGGAAATTGAATCCGTCGATCTTCCGATACGCCCGAAAGACTCGGCGCGACGTGCCGGCCTTGACATAGCCGATGATCGTGTACCCGTCGGCGGCGTAGACGGTCTCGCCGGGCTGCGGGCTGGTGATTCGACGGAAGTTCAGCATGTCCGGATCCTTTCTCGTGCTCGCTTCGTTGTGCACTAATCCTAACATGCCACCTAATAGGTTGTCCAGTACCCGGCCGGCGTCACCGTGGCGACCTCGGGCAGCACGTCGATCGCGGCCAGCGCCCATCGGGCATCCTGCTGCTCAGCCAGCTGACCGCTCGTGCGCGGAGCGAGGTCGCCGCCCACTGCCTCGCCGCGGTAGATCGCGGCCACGCGCTCAGCTCGCGTGAGCTTCTTGACGCGCCAGCTGGCCGAGCGGTCGAGCGAAATGCTGGCCCGGGCGCGCGCCGCCTTGTCGCCCCACGCCATCGCGGCCGACAGGTCGCACGACGGGTGCACGAGCTCGCCATCCGTCCAACGCACGTCGTAGCGGTCCACGTCGGCCGCCGGCGCCAGAAACACGGCCCGGCCATCGCCCGCGGGCAGGAACCACACGCCGCGCGGCGAGCGCTGCCACGCCGTGTGCGATGCCGAGAACAGGTCGATCAGCTCGTGCGTGAGCGGGCCGTCCGCTCCGGTCGGTTCGGGCTCGGCGTCAGCCATACGCCGTTCGGACGGTTCGGCGTCGGGCTCGTCGAGCTCGTATTCGAGCAGGTCATCGTCAAGCTCGGGCTCGGGCACGACGCCCTCAAGATCGACGATCGAGCGCAGTCGGTGCCGCGACGTCGCGCCGACCACGTCGAGCACGAGGCAGTCGCTCTGACCGGGGTACGTCCGCAGCCCGCGGCCGGCCATCTGCGCGAAGAGCACCTCGCTGGACGTCGGCCGCCCGAGGATGACCATGTCCCAGATCGGCACGTTGGTGCCCTCGGTGAAGAGTCCGACGTTGCACACCACGTCGTACTCCCCGAGCCGGGCGCGTCGGATGATCTCCTTCCGGACCGCCTTCGGCGTGTCGGCGTCGACGTGGATCGAGCGCAGGCCGTGCTCGGCGAACACGCGCGCCTGCTCTTTCGAGAGCTCGACGCTCGGCAGGAACGCGACCCCGTGCCGGCCGCGCCCGTGTTCGAGCACGGCCCGGGCGACGGCCGCCGGCGCGAGCGCGTCGCTCATGGCCTGCGCAACCGCCCGGTCATCGAGCCCGCTCTCGGACGTCCGCGAGGTGCGCACGCGCGACAGGTCGAGCCCTTCGATCTTGACGCGGATCCCCCGCGGGGGCAGCAGGTACCCGTCGCGGATCAGCTCGTTGAGCGTGACGATCTCGGCCGGCTCGCCATCGAACGTCTCCCCGAGCGACAGCCCGTCAGCCCGGCCGAGCGTGGCCGTGACGCCAAGCAGCAGCGGGCCGTGATCGGTGAAGACACCGAGCTCGCGCAAGATCGTCTGATAGCTGGCAGCCGCGATGTGATGGCACTCGTCGACGATCACGAGCCCGGGCCGGCGCCCGTTCAACAGCCCGAGCGCCCCCGGCTTCACCGCGGTAGCGACGCTCGCCACGATGACCGCCCGGTCCACCTCGCGGCGACCGCCCTGCAGCACTCCCACGCTCAACCCGGACGATGCGCCGAGCAACTCCTGCTCGGCTTGCTCGACGAGCTCGGTACGGTGCGCCAACACGACGGCCGGCGCCCCCGCGGCCACGCAGTCGATCGAGACCTTCGAGAACACGAACGTCTTCCCGCCGCCGGTCGGGATCACGATCGGCACGCGCCGGCGCCCCTCGCCAAACGCGGCATACGTCTTGTCGATCACACGTTGCTGATACGGCCGGAGCGGCAGCGTCTCCGCCATCACGAGAGATCCGGGAGCGGGTAGATCCGGACCGGTATGCCGGCGTCCGCGGCGTAGCGCACGCAGTGCCACGTGCCGACCGACCCGCGCCGTGGGAACGCGAGGCAAACATCGGCACCGCGATCAACCATCTGAACGTTGCGCATCACGCCGGCACGCTTCCCGTAGCGCTCCCAATCTGCCGGGTACGACTCGGCATCGAGTCCGCCGGCCAGCGCCCAAAACGACGCAATCGTGTCCACGCCACGGGCGCCACCATGAACGATCGTCGAGCACCGATGCGCACGAAATGCGTCGTCCTGCGCCTGCTCAAGCGCGGCCACCACGATCGATTCGGCAACGCCATCGATATCACGCGACCCTGTGACCAGAATCCGGACCGACCTCATCAGTACTTCCGATCCTGGCCCGGCTTGTGCCGCGGGTAACCGGCCCGCCCGGGCAGCCAATCGGTCACCCGAGTGAGCCGCAGGCCGGCGTACGGCCGCCGGGCGCAGCACGCGCCGCACACCGGGTGCTCGCCAGCGCGGCCGATCGCGTACTTGCCGGTCGACGACCCGCACCCCTCGCACAACGGCTGCTTGACCTCCTCCGGCTCGTCGGCAGCCTTGCCGTCGAGCGCGTCAGCCAGCGCCGGCCAGATGGCGCGCACGGTCCGCTGCTTGCTCTGCCCCTCTGCCTCGCGCCAGACCTGTTTCGGATCCACGTCACATCACCCTTTCCCGTGCGGGCTCGAAACACCACGTGCAGGTGCGGATTCGCTTACGTGGCAAGCCGATCGGCTTGCGCCACCACCACCCACGGGTGCCGAAGATGGTCATCATCGCCGGGTGCTTCCGGCAGACCTCACACACCGCTCGGTTGCCTGACGATCTGGCAGTCCCCGAGCAGGCGCAGATATCGGTCGCCGCGCTGTACGACGAGCAGCAGATCACGATCGTCCCGCTTGATCTGCCCGCTCGCGATGATCGATTTCCCGGACGTCCCGAGATCGAGCCGTCGCGACCACCAGCAGTCGGTCACCCTGCTGCGCGCCCCGACCGCGTACACGCCCGGCGGCACCTGCTGCGGCACGCGGTACGTCCCGGCGCCCTGACGCATCATCGTCATCCCCGGCAGCTCCACCGGGACCGTCACGGTGACCGCAGGTGCCGGCGTGGCCGCCTTCGTGGCCGGCTCGCCGTGGATCTGCCAGCCGGCCACGAGCCCGACCCCCATCGCGATCATCCCGAGCAGCGACGCCAGCCACAACGTCATCCGTTCACGCATCGGTGTCGACCTCGATCCCGATAGCAGCCAGCGCGATCTCGATGGCCTCCCTGGTCGGACCGGGCATCGCGTGCTGGAACGCCCACGTCATCGTGTCGAGTTCGCGCAGGCTGACCCGCCGGGTGTGCTTCGACTTCTGGGCGATGCGGCGCTTCGTACGGACGCCCTCCGCGACGACGGCCAGCCCGATGCTGATCGCGTACAGGGCGCGGGTCAGTGTGCTCTCGCCGCGGTGGTTGAGGTACGCGTCCAGCGGCAGCGCCAGCGCCAGGAACACGAGCAGGCGTCCCAGCGCGCTATCGAAGATTCGGTTGATCATGGTCGTCTCCCTCGACTCTCGATCAGTGATGCCATGAGCCTATTAGGTCGGGTGTTAGGTGTCAAGTTGGAAATCGTTTCCATTGTTACTGTTAGTAATCAATCTCTAACCTGTACCGTGTGTACCAAGTTACTTTGTTCCTCCTCCTCACGTGTGTGTATAGCTGTGGAACAGATCTTCTTGGTACACGCGGTACACGGTTTTGTTATCCCTGGTCAGACTCGGTGCCGGTAATAAATCGGACACCCCACCATGCCCACACGGCACCCGCGGTATTTTCGACCGGCGGGACGTATGGCGACTGCACGTGAGTGCCGTGTGACGGACGGTAGGATCGCGTCCAATCGGCCGTGATCCGGGCGCGGCGGTGACTTACCCGATTTGTCTTCGTTGTCGTGTGCTCGGCGAAGATCGGGGCGAACCGCCGCGCTGACCATTCGTGTTGATTCTGTGCCTGTAGGTAAGCGTTGAAGTCCGTCAGCATGTCGGTCGCGAGGATGAACGACCCCTCCGCCGGGCGCAGTCGCTCCGTCCAGAACCCCTCGATCGGGTCGCTCGCGGCCCGCCACGCCGCGGTGTCCACCTGCACGCTCTCGGGCAGCGCCGGCATCCCGGACGCGTTCAGCTCCACCGCCCCCGCCACGAGCCACGCGAGCACGGCCTCACGCTGTCGCTGACCGTCTCGCAGGCGGTCGCGCAGGCTGGCGTCGCCCCGGCGGTCGTCCGGGCCGTCCAGCGGCTCGTGAGGCTTCCGGAAGCGGTAGGGGAAGCGCACGAGCGCCAACCGTCGCCACGTCCCGTGGTCGGTGTCGGTGACCAGCGGGATGGGGTTCGTGCTCAGGAAGAACGAGTGCGTCGCGTCGAACTCGACCGAGTCCTGACGCATGTACCGCGCCTTGATCGTGGGCGTGCCGATGATGTCCTTCAACCTCTTGACGTTGACCCGCGCCTCGTCCGGCAGCTCCTCGGTCAGCGCGAACCGCGCGCCCCGGAAGTCCATCATTTCGGTAGGGTGCGCGCCGGCTTCCGCGAGCAGCACGCGGTCAGAGATGTACGTGCCGTACGTCCCGACCGCCTGCTTGATCGCATTCAAGATCGTCGACTTCCCGTTCTCTCCCCCACCCTGCAAGATCAGCAGCAGATCATCAGGCGTCATCCGACCCGTGATCGACTGCCCGAACCGGAACCGCAGCCAGCTCGCGACGTCGTCACGAACCGCGCCGAGCGCAGCATCCCAATCCGGGTGCGTGGCGCCGGGGAGGTACGCAGTCCCCGTGATCTTGGTCAAGCGCATCGCGGGGTCGTGTGGCGCCAGCTCGCCCGTGCGCAGATCAACGATCCCGTTCGGGACGTTCAGTAGATCCGGGTGCGAGTCGAACGCGGACGCCTCCACCGCCAGCGCTCCGCGGCACAGCTGCGCGATCGCCTTGAGCCGGTAGGCGCTTTCTAGGCCTAGGAGTAGCCGAAAAGCTTCTTTGTCGGCGCGCACGAACACGTTCGCGACCTGCACGTTGACGTACTGCGTCACCCATTGCCGGACCGTCTCGACGACGAGCTCTTCGCTCGTCCGGCGCCAGCGCTGCCCGTCCCAGCGAAACCACCCGAGCCCCTCCGCCCAGCAGTGCGAGCCGTGCAGCAGTTCGTCACAGAGCACCTGAGCGATCTTGGAATCGGTCAGGGTGTCAGCCTGCAACGGCTCATCGGGTTTTGGGGCCGGAATCACCACCGGGGGCGTGCCGGCCGGCAGCGCCACGAGCATGCTCTTGGGCGCGCACGCGCACAGCTGACGCGGCGCCGGGTTGTCGGCCATGGCCAGCCCCACCGCCCCGGTCAGCAACCGCTCCCACTCCGCCTCGCGGCCCGGGCCAACCGCCTGCTCGAACGCGACCCCGAGCGCCAGCAGCGCCTCGCCCGCGCCGGCGTGCCCCTCGCCCCCGTACGCGGCCAGCACGCGCGCGACGTCCCGGGCGACCTCGTGCCGGCCCTGCTCGCCCGCCTGCAGCTGGCGCCGCGCGGCGTCGAGCGCGGTCGCGACCCGCGGGCAGCCCGGCGCCGGGCGCAGCAGTTCCCACCACGCCGCGAGCGCGGCCGAGCTGGCGTCGACCTTCTCGGTCCGGTCGTACGAGAGCGCGAGACCGCGCACCCACGACATCGGCAGATCGGGCAAGTGCAGGACGTTGGGGATCATGTCGGGCCACTCGTGCGGTCCGGGCTCGTCATCCGTGCCGCTCAGTCGCCAGCCGTACATCGCACCGTCCGCGTCCGGGTTGGTGCTCGGCCAGACGACCGCGTACCGGTGACCGTGCTGCACGAGTTCGATGCCCTTGCCTGCCTCGCCCGGCCAGTTGACCGGCCGGCCGTCGAGCTCGGTCGGCACGCGAAACCAGTAGATGCCCGACGGCGCCGGGCGGGCGCCGCTTACCCATGTGGCCGGGAGCGGGCCGTAGAGCTCGATCAGACGCTGCAGCTCAACGTCGCCCGTCTTGCGCTTGCCGTCCTTTTCGTACGCGTCGACGTCGAGCCCGAGCACGCCGGCCGGCGCCCGGAGACCGATATTGCGGCCGCCGTGCGTCTCGATCCACGCCTCGATATCGGCCCCGGACGGATCCGGTTTGCCGTGGCCCGTGAACCCGTTTGGTGGTGGCGACTTGCGGCCCGGCTTGTCGCCGAGCGGCAGCACGCCGGCCCAGCCCGCGGCCCGGTACAAACGCGCAGCTCGTGCGTAAGGGCCGGTCACGGTAGTATCGCCGTCAAGCAGCACGGTGGATCTCCCCTATCTCGCTGCGCGCAGGGTGTCCCGGGTGACCGGTGGCGCCCTGCGTCATTTTCAGTTGTTGGGCGCTCGACACTACGCGCCCGCGGACGTCCGGCGAACGAGCTCGGCGCGGCCGATTTCGAGGCGTAGCTCGTACTCGTTCGGGTATCGATCGGCGTACGTTCCGATGGCGTCCTCGAGCAGGTTGCGCGCCACGGCTGCTTCGCTGCGGGCCGCATCGCGGATCTTCGATCCGAGCAGGAACGCTCGGGTTTCCTCGGTCATCAGCACGTTGACGTGCTCGGTGAACAGGGCGGGCTCGGCGGCCGGCGCGACGCGCGCCGTGGTCTCGTTGGTCATGGTCACAACCTAACAGGTCACCTCGCTTGCGCGCTATTAGGTCGTATGTTAGGTTCATCGGCATGACGGAGAACCTGAGCGGGCCGTACGGCCCCGAGAACCGCCCCCGCGGCTTCACCAAGATGCACGGCGTCGCCCTGTTCATCGTGCTCGCGCTGATCGCGGCCTGCTGCCTGAGCATGATCGCCACGTTCGGCAGCAGCGACATCACACCGATCAACGACGAGCCCGTGATCGAGCAGACGTTTGCCCCCGGCCCGACGGGATCGCCGAAGACGAAGCCGGCCGCCGCCGCGACGACGATCCGCGGCGATGACGTCGTGCACGTTGGCGAAGACGTGCCGGCCGGAACGTACCGCGTGGTGACCGCAATCGACGATAACGGTTGCTACTGGGCAAAGACCTCCGACGCGGAGGGATCCAAGATCATCGACAACGGCATCCCGTCGGGTGGTCGGCCTCAGGTGACGCTCAAGACCGGGCAATGGTTCACCTCGAACGGGTGCCCGGACTGGCGCAAGAAGTGAGCGAGCACCGGAAACTCCGACTCGTGCCGCCGGCGCGCGACTTCCCTGAGAGCGTCCGGTGCCCGTTCTACCCGTGCACGGCCCGCGTCAGCCTGAAACGAGAGCGCGCGGTCGATCTCGGTACGCCCGCGATGATCGTGATCGTGACGCACGACGTGAGTCCCGACGAATGGTTTGGCGAATGCCCGGCGAGCGGGATGGGGTGGCCGACCAACGAGGTCGAAGACTCGACCCTGATCGAACAGGCTCGGGTCTTCGACGTGGTGAAGCGTTCCCGCAACGAGCGCCAGAAGACGCAGACGTTGCAGGAGAACCCGCGGCCGGCCGGACGTCACCCCCTGACGCCGATGCCGAGCAGCGACCGTCCGAAGTACTTCGCCAACAGCCAGCCCGGCGATCCGAAACAGATCGGTCCGCTCGGGTACGAACAGATCAAGCCGGCCACGCCGGCACAACCGAAGGGAGACGGAGTGGCATCCGTTGCAGAAGTGCAGGCAGCCATCAACATCGCCAACGAGGCGATCGAAAAGACGTCGCAGGCGCTCAGCCAGGCTCTCGCGGACGCGGACGACGCGGCCCGACAGATGGCGTGGATCCGGTCCAACGTGGTCGACCCGCTCGGGAGCGGGATGGTGTCGGCCGTGCGCGAGGAGATTCCGAACCTCGTCGCGTACTGCGCGCAGGCCATCGAAATGAACAACGAGTACCGGAGGTCGATGTGACCGCCAACCTCGAAGCGCTCGGCGCGTCGCTCATGGCCGTGATCCGCGAGATCGCGAAGGCGCAGAGCTCGGCCAACACGACCATCGATCGCGGGGGCGAAGCCATCCGCCTGCTCGGCATGGTCAGCGACGGCAGCAGCAACGAGCTGCTCAGCAACGCGCTGGCCAACCTATCGACCGCCAACGACGACATCGAGACCGCGATCGGCAAGCACATCATGGCGGTCGAGCTGGTCGCGGACTACGCCCGCGCCCGCGGTCTCACGGTTGAAAAACACTAGGTGCCCACCTGGGAAGACACTCACGTCGGAGACCTCGTGCTCGGGTATGACAACCGCGAGTATTGGGTCTCCGACGTGTGGCCAGCCGAAGCGCGCGGCCCGGTCGTGACGATCGTCGACAACCTGACGAACGTGGCGACCGGGCCGTTTCAGCCGCCGCCGGGCACGCCCATTACCGTGCTGCGCAGCGCAGACATGACGATCGAGAGCGAGGCGTTCACCGTGCTGCACGCGGCCGGCCTCGATCCGCAGCTGATGAGGGAGACGTACCAACCATGACCAATCCGACCCCGCCCCGGATCGTGGGCCGCATCGGCAAGATGCAGGTCAGCAACGGCCGATATCACGACGGCGTGCGCTCGTACCAGCGCGTGACCAACCTGCTCAAAGAGATCGAAACCGACACGTGGAATCTCGACGAGTGGGACCGCAATATGCACGTGATCGGGTTGGCAATGCGCCCCGATCTCGTGCTCGGCGTAGCTGCTGCTGCGCAGTACGACGAGCACGGAAAGCTGACCGCAGAGGCGAAGAGCACCCTGCGCGGTCTGCGGTCGCAGGCGGTCGCGGCAGCCAAGAGCAAAGCCGGCGCCAATCAGGGAACCGCGGTACACACGGCGACCGAGCGAATCGATCTCGGCGAGACCGTCGAGCAAGTGGCGCTCCCGTACCCGTTCGATCTCGACCTGATCGCCTACCGCGATCTCGTCGCGGCGATGGGAATCCGGTACCGGCCCGAGCACATCGAGCGCTCCGTGCGCAACGTGGTGACCGACAACGTGGGCACGTTCGATCGGCTCGGCGAGAGCGAGATGCTCGTGCAGATGGGCGTGCTGGCGCCGGGTGAGCTGATCGTGGTGGATGTCAAGACCGAGGACGCGCCGCTGTACAACTTGATGCACATCGCGCCGCAGCTGGCCGAGTACGCGAACGCGGCCGACATGTTCGTGCCCGAGCCGACCGCGGACGCGCCGAGCGCCGGCCGGTACGAGCCTATGCCGAACGTGAGCCGGGTGGCCGGGCTGGTGATACACGTCCGCAACGGGCGGGCTGTGCCGTACCTGATCGACCTGACCTCCGGATGGTCGAGCGCCCTGCGCGCGGCCGAGCAGCGGGACGCGATGAAGGCAAGCAAGATCAAGCTCGGCGAGCCCGGATGCTGGGCGGTCGCCGTGCCGATCGATCTGCCGGCGCCGGCGCGCGTGGTCGACTCGGCCGCGGTCGCCGCGAGCGCAGCGCAGCACGCCATCGAGCGTGGTGGCCAGCGGTGCCTGACGTGTCAGAAGCCGATCACGCCCGGGCGTCCGCACGCGTGCCCGGCGCCCGCGGCGCGGCCGGCTGAGACCGCGGTCGTACAGCAGGCGGTCACGGGGGCGGACGGCAACGTGACGTGGCACGTCATCCCGGACGGCCCGCAGCCGCTCGAAGCGATGCTCTGGGCCGACATCATGGCCGCGCCCGATCTGCCCACGCTGGCCACGCTGTTCGAGCGCGCGAGCGCTCAGGGGATCGAGTGGGCCGGGCCGATCGCGAACGCGGGCATTGAGCGGTCCCGGATCGTGCAGTGCCCGCAGCGCGAGCTCCACAACGTGGGCGCGTGCGCATGCGGATGGCGCGAAGGGCTGGCGCCCTAATAGGCGACGTGATAGGTTTGCTTTACCCCCGCAGGGCTGGCCGGACCAAGTTTGGATGGCTCTGCGGGACAAGGGGCGATGGTGTCGATTGGTAGGCACACGCGACGGCCGCGCGAGGTTGGGGTTCGATTCCCTAGCGCCCCACGAGAGCGATCACCCGATCGTGACTCACGGTCCCGAACTAAGGACACCGAATGACGAACCCGTTCCTCCCGCCGCAGCAGGGCCAGCAGGCGCCCGCGGCGCCGGTCAACCCGTACGCGCAGCCCGCGCCGGCGCAGCAGCAGCCGAACCCGTACGCGCAGCCGCAGGCCGCGCCGCAGCAGTACGCCACGCCGGCGCAGAATGGCGGATCGCCGTGGCCTCCCGGCGCGACCGGCGGCGCCCCCGGCCTGACGGCCACGCCGGGGCAGTTCATGCGGCCCGGGCCGCCGCCGCCGCCCGGGCAGGGTAGTGGCCCGCGGGTCGGTGACCTCAAGTCCCGGCTCCTGTTGATCCTGCCCGAGCGCTGCGACCGCGGAGTCGCGTCGAAGTACAAGAACGACGACGGCTCGGTCAGGGTGCAGGACAAGATGATCGCAACGTGTGTCGTGCTCGATGGTGGACCGCTTCGGTGGGGCGCCACGCAGCAGAACCCGCAGGGCTCGACCGGCAACGTGCCGTACGTGATCAAGGGTCTCTGGATCCTTTCGTCCGGGCTGATCGCGCAGCTCGAAGACGCGCTCGCGCTGCGGCTCTCGGGCGGTCCCGGGATCGCGCTCGGCCGCCTCTGGCAAGCCGGGCCGGCCGGCAACGACCCGTACGTCCTGGCCGACCCGAGCCCGCAGGACGCGCAGCTCTACGACCAGTACGTCTCGCAGGTCAACCCGTTCGCGCTCTGATCGATGCGCGAAAAGCTGACGTGGCGCCAAGCAATGGACGCGGCTTGGCGCCACGTTGACGAGACCGGTTTCCGGTATCGGGTCTGGCGCGATTCCCTCGGGGGATGGAACGCAACGCGAGCGGGAAGGGGGAGTCGTGCGCGAAAGACTGGCTGACGCTCAGCTGATGATCGGGCTCGTGACGATCGTGGTCGCGGCGGTCGCGTTCGTGCTGGCGCCGGTATGGATCTAATCCTGCGCGTCTACGGGCGGCCGGCGCCCGAGGGGTCGCACGAAACCGGCCAGAACGGTTACGTGATGCACAGCAGCGCGTACCTGCAACCGTGGCGCTCAGCTGTGAAGGGGGCCGCCTTCCGGCTGTACCGCGACCTGGGGATCGCGCCGGCCGCGTTGCCGCTCATCCCGTACCCGTTCCCGTGTTGGGTGACGATCACGCACTACCTGCTCGACGATCAGTGTCGCGCCGCCGGCACGGACGAGCCGACCGGAAAGCCGGACGGTGACAAGCTGCTGCGGGGCACGATCGATGGACTCGGCGAGGGGCGCGTGTTCGGCGACGACTCGCAGATCCTCGGGCACCGAACGTTCAAGGCGCGCGGCGAGGCGGCCGGTGCGCTGATCCAAGTAACAGCAGTTCGCCCATGGTGGGCGGGCGACGAAAACAGGGAGATCCAAGTGGCTGAGCAGTTCATCCCGAACGGGCAGTTTCAGCTCGTTCTCTCCGCGGTTGGCACCAACGGCGACGGCGACCGCACGTGGGAGACCGTGATCGACGTGACCGACACGCCGGAATCGATCGTGCAGACGTGGATGCCGGGCATCGCGGAACGGCTGTGGAACGCCCCCGCGTCGCTGGCGCCGGCGCTCTCGCCGAGCACCGAGACCAAACCGCAGCGCGGCCGACCGCGTAAGGCCACTGCTGCGCCCGCTGAGCCGGCCGCTCCGGCGCCGGAAGCGCCCGCGGCGCCCGAGGTGCCCGCGGCGCCCCCCGCGCCCGCCACGGTGGCGACGGCGCCCGCGCCGATCGAGGTGGCGCAGCGCGTCAACCCGTTCGCGCGACCGGCCTGACGCAGCAACGCGAAGCGCCCCCGGCCGTCATGGCTCGGGGGCGCTTTCGTGTGCGGTCAGAGCGACTCTTCGCGGTCGTCCTGCTCGTCGGGTTCGTCGACCGGCCGCCGGGCGGGCTCGGCCGGCTCGGTGGTCGGGTTGGGGGCGGTCTGCTGAGCGAACGAACGCTCGGGCTCTTCCATGCTCATCATCCCGGCAGACTACCCAACCCGACCGAGCTACACGCCGTACTCGACGTTCAGGTTGGCGACGACGAACGAGTTCGCGGTTGCGCTGACGCAGGACACCTTGACGTCGGTCAGCGCCGACAGCCGCAGACCGCCCGGGATGGTTTCGAGCACGGGGGTCGTGGGGACCGCCGGCACGACGAGCTGACGCAGCGTGCGCCAGCCCTGGTTGGTTCCGGTCGGCCGCGCCTGCAACAGCAACGGCGCCTCGCCTGCGGCGGTCGCGCTCAGGCCGTAGACCTGACCGCCCCAGCTGATGACCTTGCCTTCCGAGCCGGCCGGCACGGTGAAGACGCCGAGCATCGACTGCGCCCGGCCGGCCTTCATGACGGCGAAGACGTTGGCGGTCGTGACGTTGTGCTTGATCGTGATCGCGCCGGCGTTCGTGCCGCCCGAGCCCGCGGTCAGACCGAACGCGCGCCACACGCGCAGCCACGTCGTGGTGGTCACGACCGGGGTCGTGCCGTTCATGGTGATGGTCTCTTCCTGGTACGCGCCGGCCGCGTTCAGTCCGATGACCTTGATGGTGCGCGTGCCCGTGCCGGCCGCCGCGTCGGCCGCGGAGGCCGAGACGACGTTCAACGCCTCGCCCACCTGAGTGGGGATGACCGGGAAACCGGTGTACGTGGCGCCGAGCTCGGTCACGTCCTCGGTGCCGGCGTCGACGTCCTCGTTGATGCCCTGCAAGCTGAGCTGTGTCATGGGTGGACCTCTCCTATGTGACGCGCGTCTGAGAAACCATAACCGACCTGGTCAGGTGTACCAGACCGACCCGACGCGATCGTTCCATGCCGAGCCGAAGAACTGCGACATCGACGTGATGTAGTTGACGCTGTTCTGCGCGATCTGCACCGACACCGAGCCGTAGCCGGCCGTGGTCGAACAGTAGTTGTCGTCCGAGTAGTGCAGATAGTGAGCCGGAGCACCAGTCACGGCCGCGCGGTTGATCATCGACGAACTGATCTCATTCGCCACCGCGCCGCCGGGCCATCCAGTTTGACCGCTCCACGGGAACGACCAACAGGTGTTGCCGTAGAGGTTCTGGACGTGAAACCCGTACCGGCCGCCGCCGAACTGGTCGTCGCCGTAGAAGCAAACCCAACCGTCCTGGCAGCCCTGAATGGTGGACATCTGCCGGTACTGCATCGGTGCCGCCTGCGCGGGCGCGGCGGCACCGATCGTGATGGCCGCGACGAGCGCGAGCAGGAACGCGATGATCTTCGGACGCATTGTCTCCCCTAGTTGATCTTGATCAGATACGCGGTGGCCACGACCACTCGCCCGGGCCTTCCCCGTACACGACGTTGTACTCCGTCCAGCCCTGCTGCTCGCTGGGCGTGAACACGTGCAGGTGCACATGCATCGGCGAGTCGAGCGCCGGCACCGCGCCGGACTCGATACCGCGCGGGTCGAGTGAATCCTGCGTGGCGATCACGACCGCGGCCCGCTTCGCGTTGTGCCCGGACCGGCCGCGGTAGATGACCATGCGACACAGCGACGGCACCGCGACGCCGGCCGGACCGAGTCGCGCCTCGCTCGGGCCGGTCATCACTTGAGCCGGTTCGGCGTGCGCCACACGGCATAGATGGTCGCGGCCAGCGTGACCGCGGCGGTCGTCAGCGAGCCGTACTCGGCGAAGTCGATCTTGTCGTCGCTGAGCGCCAGTGTGACCGCGGCGAGCGCGGTCGTGACCGCGGTCAGCGTGGCGCCGATCGCGGCGGCCACGGCTTTCGCCGCGGTGAACTGCTCTTCCATGGCCTCTCCCTTTCCCTAACGGGTCGCGCAATGATACTTGCTGCTCAGTCGATCCATGGCGGCCGAGAGCTCGCGAACCGTGACGCTCGGCGCGGGGTTCTTCCGGTAAGCGTTCTGCGACAGAATGATCACCTCACACAACGCCTGCTCGGACTGCCTCTGATTTTCGCGCAACGCCTGCTCGGATTGGCGCTGATTCTCGCGCAGCGTGATCTCGGATCGGTGTTGATTTCGAGCTGACGCGTAGATCGAGCCGCCCGAGAACGTGGCTACGGTGAGGATCATGATCGCCCACCAGTACCAGCCGGGCCGAGCCTCTGCGACCTCCGCCCGCTGACGCTGCACTTCCTCTCCGGTCACAGGCCACCCCGGGAGGTGATCACGATTGCGGCGGCGCCGACGAGACTCCCGGCGCTGAGAGCGATGACGGTGACTCGGTAGGCGAATCCTGCCCGGTCGCCCGCATGGCCCACGCTGCCAGCGCTCCCGGCACCAGCGCGATCACGATCCCGCCGGAGAACACCATCGGGATGAAGGGATCCGCGACCGTCCCCTGCCAGAGAATCAGAAACCACCCCGCCAGGAACGAAAACGTATCCCGGGAAAGTACCTTCCGTGAAGGGCCGCGCCGCTCGCCTCTGGTCACTCATGCTCCGCCTTTCCAATCCCCGGCACGGACGAGCCCGGTCTATGACGTCCGGCGGGGGCTAGGCCGGTCGCGTTTATTTGGGTGAGGCTATGCCTAAAGCACACCATTTGCTAATAGGACAATTACGCCAATCAGCGCAACGGCCGCAGCAATTCCGGCATACACGCGGGTGACGAGTTGTCGTGCTCCGGCGCGCTCACTCTCCAGCGATTGCACCCTGATGACGACGGCATTGATCAGCTTCTCTTGTGCCTCGAGTTGCTCCGTCGTGGCGACGCCGGTCCGCAGCTCGTTGAGCAGGGTAAGCCGATCGTTGACGCTGAGTTCCGCCTTCTCGACGCCCTCTTTGATCGACATGCGGGCCGCTTCGAGTGCCTGATTCTGCGCGTCGAAACGCTGCTGATAGCGCAGATCCCGTTCGTCGGAGAGGTCACGGGCGTGCGCAATCGCGTTCCACAGCGCCCGGGAGAGCATCAGCCGGTCAGTCCTGCGCCCGGCGCGCCGCGTCGTCGTTGACCGCCTTGACCAGCGCCGGCACGTCCACGCCACCAACGGAGATCTTGTCTACCTTGGCGCTCAGCGCCTCGATTGCCCTGCCCTGTGCGGCCAGCACGGCAGTCAACGCCGAGAAGCGCGCGGCGATCTTGGCATCGATCACGGTGGACAGGCGGTTGCGCTCGGAGTCGGACAGGTTATCCAGAGAGTTGCGGAATTCCACCCGGACCGCGTCCGCGATGCTCGCTTCGTTCATAGTCAGCTCTCCCAGCTTGAAATCGAACGTGATGTTGCGGTCGGCCACTTCGGTGTACGCGCCCTCGAAGTGAGCGTGCTCAGTGTGCGGTGACGGGCCGTCGTACGGGATGCCCTCGAACCCCTCGCGCTCGTGGTACATCGTCCGGTTGTAGATGATGAACCGGAGCACGCCGGCCACACCGGGCAGTTTCCGGATGTGATCGACAGCGTGCTGCATAGTCACACCGTCGGGCGACCTGAGGTCGTCGTCAGCGTCCCACGCGCGTATGTCCGGCGTGCTGTCCGCGTCGCCCGACCACGACGGCTTACCAGCGTTACCGGGCGAGTCGTCGGGGTTGTGGCCGGACGTGCCGGCCTGGTGGGCGGCATCGCCGATCGTGCCGTCACTGGCCCGATCGCGGTTCGGAAACGCTTCGTCGAACTGTCCGCGAAGGTTGGCCAGCCCTGGCGTGAGCTTCGGCGCGGTCATCAGACATCCTCGTAGTACGTGACCACGATGCAGACGCCAGACGCGCCATTGCCACCATTGACGCCGGTCAGGCTGGCCGAGATCGCCGCGCCCGAGCCGCCGCTGCCGTACGTCGAGCCGTTCTGGCCAGCCGCGCCGACCGCGCCGTACGGGCTGCCGGACATCATGCTCAGTCCGCCGTCGCCACCGCGCTGCGCGCCGACCGTGCTGGCGAAGCCAAGCCCGGTCCCGCCGCAGCCGCCACGCACCCGGATGTGCCCACCCGTGCCACCGGATCCGCCGGCGCGTAGCGTGGTGTTGGAGGTGAACTGCGAGGTGCCAGCGGCGCGCGTGCCGCCTCCTCCGCCACCGTTGGCGGTCAGGCTGCTGCCGAATGACGAGGTCGATCCGGCATTGCCCGCACCCGTACCGCCCGTGCCGCCGGCGCCGATGGTGACGGCCACCGTGCTGCCGAAGTCGGATGCATCGAACCATCCCTCGGCGTACTCCCCACCTCCCCCGCCATCACCGAACGCCCATTGCCCGGCGCTCGTCGTGCTGGCTCCGCCGCCGGCGCCGCCCCCGCCAGCCACGCGCACCCACACGCGCTTTGCGCCAGACGGCTTGGTCCACGTGCCCGACGATGTGAACACGGCCTCGTCGGGCGCTCGGGCGAGCAGGCGAAGATCATCCTCAACGTCACCGAGCGCGGTATCGACCGCCTGCGCGAGATCTTCGCCGAGCGACGGGCCGTCGGGCGCGTCGGTGCCTTCCTGGTACGGCAGCCCGTATCGGGTAGTTGCGTCAGCCATGATGTCCCCTTTCCCCTACAGAGCAAAAACGGCGATCTCGCGCGCCTGGAAATTGACCGCCTCGCTCGGGATCTCGGTGTCGTTCTTGTACTTCATCGTGAACGTATTGTCTCCGGGGTTCAGGCCCGTGAACAAATGGAACACCGCGGACTGAATCCAAAACGAGCTGAGCGCCTCACCGAGGAATCCGGTAGCAGGGTGTCGGAGATTGAAGTTCAGCGCGTTGTCCGCGGTCGCCGCGACCGTGGTGGCGCCGGATACCGCAACGCTCACGTGCGGCGTGTTCAGCTCCATGTAATCCACGGTCTGACCGATCTCGGCTGACCAGAACGCAAGCGCGCGTCCGCTCGCCCCGATCTTCATCGTTACGGACGGGCCGACGCCGGAGCCGGTCAGGTCCGTGAACGCTGTGGAGGTGGTCGAGCCGCCGGAGATGTCGGACGCTGCCTGAATGCGATCCGTGATCGCCCTGATCGAGGTGACTGCCTGGTCGGATCCCGGGATGGTGAAGCGTCCGAGGATTCCCCACGTCGAGCCCGACACAAGGATGCCGACCACGTCACCTTCGGTCAGAATGGCCGCCTCGCTCGTGTTCAGCACAGGGAGATTGACGAGCAGCGATCCGCCCACGTTGACGATGTTCTCCGCGGTCTGCGAATCCCACGAGACAATCACTCCCTGACGGAATGTGACGCCCTTCCCGTTACCCTCCGGAGCGGTAAACAGCGGGACAAGATCAGACGTACCGGGCATGTGATCAGCTCGTTTCGATCACGACAAGGGTCTGCTCGCGGGTCGTACCGCGCATCGCCTCGTCTGCGGTCAGGGGCACCGACAACGAGTCAAGCACGTGCAGCTCGCCCCCGCGAATCAGCGACCGTGGCACGGTGCGCGCCCGGAAGTTGTCCACCCACCATTGCGGCCCGGCGTTTGAGTTGGCGCCGACTCGCCACCACCACAGACCGAAGCGGTTCTCGGTCGAGCCGGACAGGCGAGCGTCGTCGTAAACGAACGACCACGCGTTCGGCTCGGGGTCCGTGGACGGCCACGCCTTAAAGTAGATCGAGCTGCCCCGGGAGACGCACAGGGTGTCCCACCACTGACCGGCCGAGTAGGTATCGAAGTCGTTGATCACAACCGGTGTGACTACGGCCGAGCTGTCTCCCAGCTTGAGCGTGACCGTACCGCCGGCGTTGAATTCGAGCCGAGCCGCGTAGTGATCGGTGCCGCTCGTGTACCGGACAACGAGCGCGTGAATGAGTGACCCCGCGACGGCCACGCTGGGCACCTGCACCTGACTGCGCAGCTCGACATCGGGTCGGCCGATCGACGCCGGCTTGAGCAGGAACTCGGCGATGTTCGAACCGTTCGTCTTGCGCAACGTTCCCGTGGTCACCGAGAACGCCGTGCTCGATCCGGCACCGCCGATCGACCATGCGATCCCGTCTTCGCCCGGGCCAACCCCGTTGACGACCGTGCGCGAGAACGAGTCGCCCGCGAGGATGGTCGGCACGATCGGAACGGGGGCGCCTTCAATCCCCACCGCGATCGGGTCGAGCGGCTCCAGCGCGGGATTCGGCACCGCGGTGAAGTTCACGTTGTACGGCAGCCCGAGCGACCGCCGCAGCACGGTGCCCGCGGCCAGTTGCGCTTGGGCGGTCGTGGTCAGCAGCGGCGACGAGAACTCGCGCGGCACGCGACCGAACGGCCCGCCCCACCGCGTGGGCGAGTTGGGATTGTTGTCGACAGCCAGCGCCCGAGCCGGTGTCCCGGTGTCCAGCGCCTCGCCCGTGGCCACCACGCCGTTGTAGACGCCCGAACGGCTCAGGGAGCGCCCCGCGGACACGAGCACGCCTTCACGGCCGCGAGCGACCGCCCAGACCGGCAGATTAGGGTTCGGGGGTGTCCGGACGATCAGCACGCCGCGGTGGTCGAAGTAGGCGATCTTGCCGAGCCCGGTCACGAGCTCGTTGACGAACGCGTACCGGTCGCTCTCCACGGGCACGCTGCGGCCGATCGGCCCGAGCGCCAAGGGGATGTCATCCCACTCGATGATCACGCCGGGAATCGCTTCGGACACGAGATCGTAGAGCACGTCGCTGTACGCCTCGCTGGCCGCGTACTGGCGCGGCTCGGTCAGCTTGGAGTCGACCACGTTGGCCATGCGATCCGAGCCCGAGATGCGGATCGGGCCGGCCGGCGCCTCCGACTGCTCGACGTCATCGATCCGGAAGTAGCCGAGCGAGACGTACTCGATGCTGCCCCCACCGAACGCGACACCCCGTTCAGCGAAGAGCTCGATCCCGCCGTACGGCGTAAGCGTGTCGCTCGACCCGTTCGGCCAGAGCGGCTCGCCGGTTTCCTGGTCGACCGCGGAGATCTCGACCTCGATGGTCGAGCGGATCGCTGCAGCGCCATCAAGCGAGACGTCTCCGCTGATGATGTCGAGCAGCACGCCGCCGGTCGGGCTCGTGCCGATCTGTCCGCGGGCGACCGCGCGCAGCCGGCTGGCGATGTTGTGCGAGCCCGCGATCGCGGCCAAGAAGTTCTCGCTGACCGGCCTCACGGGACGATCACCACCGATGGGTCGGAGACGTATTCGAGCACGTCGGCCCACGTCGGGAAGGCCGCGAGCACGTCGGCCCACGTGCCGAAGTCTGCGATCAGACCGTCCCACGTCGCGGTGTATCCGACCACCGTGGCCGCCGGCGCGGCGACCTCCGTCATCGGCAGCGTGAAGAGCCGGCGCACGTCGCTCAGCGCCCGACTCACGCGAGACATTTCCATGTCGCCGAGCCCGACGAAACCGCCCGGGATGTCGTAGCCGGGCGGCACCTGTGCGTAGACGGTGTCGCCGCTGGCGACGAGGTATTCGAGCGAGCGCGCCTCGCTGTCCGTGTACGTGAGCACGGTGGTCGACCACGACCGGGACGAAGCGGAGTCGCCCACCCGGATGGGGAACGAGCGGCCCGGGATCGAGAACAGGCCGGCGCGGCTGGCGCGGCCGATCGCCGTGTAATCCTGCACGGTCACCTGCATGTTCAGGAACGGCCGCGTGACGCTCTTGAGCCACACGCGGTCGATAGTCGGCGTGATGCTGGCCGACTCGGTGCCGAGCAGCACATCGACCGCGGAGTACGCCCGGGAGCGGTACTGATTGGCCACGCTCGGCACGAACTCGTAATCGTCGATCTTGGCCGCGCTGGCGCTCGGCACGATCGCGGCGGCACCGCGAACCGTGGTCCATTGAATCCCGTTGATCGAGCGCTCGATCTTGATGTACGCCGCGGTGAACGTGTCGGCCGCCGAGATGCGCACGCGAGCGAGGGTGGCGTCATACGTCAGGGTGACGGTCACGCGAACGCACCTCCGAGAGCGCCGACGCGCCGGCGCGTCTGCCGGTTGTTCGTCTCGATCCTGACGTCGACGATATCGGTCAGCTCGCGATCGCCGATGTAAACGTGCACGACCGGTGCCGCGCCGAGCATGTCCGCGGTCTGGCCGGCGCTGGCTACGTGGGCGCGCTGGCCGATCGAGATCAGCTCCGGTCCGTTCTCGCCCGCGAGGAAGGTGCGGTTTGCCTGCGCCCAGCCACCGGACGCGAGCCGGGGAATGTTCGGCGTGTTGAGCGTCGTGCCACCGATCTTACCGAACGGCGTGTTGATCGATGGCAGCGAGAATGACAGGTTGTTCCATCGGTCGACAACGAAGTTGATCGCCGAGCGGAACGCGTTCTTGATTCCATCGAACAGACCACGACTGGCGGAAGCGACACGCTTCCCGAGTCCAGCGATGTACGAAATCAGCGCGTTGAATCGACCCTGCACGTAGCTCACTACGGATCCAACCGTGGTGATAATGCGGCGCAGAATGGCAACGAGCGTGTTGATATACGTTGCGTACGCATTCACAGCGAAGCGCACCGCGGCGACAATGGCGTTCCAGATAGCTTTGAATACCGACCCGACGGCGCGGAGGATATTCATCAGCGCGTTGAACTGCGCAGCGTAGAACGGGAATACTACGCCACGGAAGAATGACACGACTGCGTTAGTGGCGCTCTTGATCGCGCCCCACACGACCTCCCATGTCTTCTGGAAGAACTTCGTCTTGGTCGCGATGATCACGATACCGGCGACGAGCAGCGCGATGCCCGCGATCACGAGCCCGATCGGGTTCGCCGTCAGGACGAAGTTGAGCGCCAGCTGAACGGCCGTCCAGATCTTGACCGCGATCACGATCGTCGTGATGATCGCGGCGATCGGGCCGAGCACGAGCGCCAGCGTCTTGACGAGCTGCTGGTTCTTGTCCAGCCAATCCACGGTGGCCGCGAGCGCCGTGATCAGCTTCTCTTGCAAGACGCGCTGGAACGCCTGCACCTTGGCGCCGGCGCTCTCTTCGAGCGTCTTGCCCATCTTGTCGGCCGCGCCGCCCACAGATCCGATCGACGCAACAGCCTTGCTCGGGTCGAGCGCGAACAGCGCTTTCCCGAGATCCTCGGACTGCGTGCCGAACAGCTGCGTTGCGACCGCGGCCTGCTTGACCGGATCCTTGATGTTACGCAACCGGTCAATGGTCACGTCGAGCGCCTTGTTGGCGGACGCGCCGCCCTTGCCGATATCGGCAGCCATCGTCTTAGCGTTGAGCCCAAGCGCCTTAAACCCGGCCTGGGTATTCGGATCGCCCACGGCAACGGCCCGAATGCTGAATTCCTTAAGCGCGTCGGCAACGAGATCGGAATCCCGCGCGCCAGCCTTCAATCCCTGCGACAGAAGCCCGAGCGCTTGCGGTCCCTCGATACCCAGCTTCCGGAATTGCGTGCCGTATTCGTTGAACGTGTCGAGCAGGTCTTCGCTCTTATTGATGCCAAGCTGCGTGCCCTTGGCGAGGATGTCGAATGCTTCGGTCGAGCTCTTGGCGATCCCGGTCCGGAGCATCTGAGAGACGGCGCGGCCGACCGCGCTAGCGTCTTCGTCGAGCGACGTGGCCAGAGAGCTGACGCGCGCGGCAACCGCGTCGATCTCAGCCTTGCCCGCGTTCTTCGGCACGAGCCCGTTCTGGAAGATCGTCTTGACCGCGTCGGCCGCTTCCTCGAACGAGCCGACCACGCCGCGCGAGTAGAGGTCGCCGGCCGCGTCGCCCGCGCGTTTGGCGTCCGCGCCGGTCGCGCCGAGCTGCGCCGCGAGCTTCGCCTTGATCTGGGACTGTTCAAGGCCGGCGCCCACGGCCGCGCCGAACGCGGCCACGATGGCAGCGCCGGCCAGCGCTGCCGACGCGGCGACCGCCTTCCCCGCCTTATCGACACCCTTGGACCAACCGCTGACGGCCCTCTCGCCCTGCTCGGCTGACTTCTTGAGCCCGGTCGTGTCGCCATCGAACTTGATCTTGACTGTGCGTTCGCCCGCCATGGGTCACTCCCCTCCCGAGCTCGTGAACGCGCGGATCGTGTCGTCCGCCGCGGTCTGCCAGCGCCTCGCGATCATCGCACGGTTCTCTTCGATGCTCGGGAAGATCCAGATACCGTCGTGCCCGGTGTGCAGCCGCGGGAACTGCGTGAATCGGTTGGAGCCGAACTCCGACCCGAACAGCAGCTTCCACGCCGGCACCTTGCGCGAACCGATCTTCTTGGTGCCGCCGGCCGAGACGACCGGCACGCGGTCGAAACCGCGCTTGACCGTCTTCGCCACGATCGCGGCCTGCGCGCCCTCTTTGACGCCGGCCGCCCGGATGAGCACGGCGAGATCTTCGGCGATCTCGCCCGCCTGTTTGCGGATCTGCGCGCTCGCCTCTTTGGGCAGACCTCGGAAGGCAGCGAGCGTCTCGCGGACGCCCTCTTGTCGCAGCGTGAACGACAACGTGTTCTTAGCCACTCATCTGCCTTTCGTCTCGCCTGCTCGGTTGCTGCGCCCGGGCCATCAAGTCCAGCGCGGTCGCCAGGTCGGCCATGTCCCCGGCCCACCATGTCTCAACCGGGATGCCCGACTCGATGGCCAACGCAACCACGGACCGGCTCAGAGAGCCGGGGGGGTAGGGTCCTCTCCGCTCTCCACCGCGCCGGCCTCGATACGAGCCTTGAGATCCACCGCGGCGGTCCGAGCCGCGGTCTGCTCGTCGGTCTCCACTTCGAGGTCGTACCGGTCCGCGAAGTCATCCTCGGTCAGCCCGGACGGGATCGACTGGCCGCGCTTAGCGGCCGTGAACCCGAGCTCGTACAGGATGGTCGCCGAGATGCCAGCGCCGTCGCTGAGCTGACCGAGACTGCGGCCCTTGTGCGTCTTTTCCCACATGCGCACGTCGCGCATGCTGGCCACGACGTCGATCGTCTCGCCGTCGTCCGGCGTGAGCCGGAAGTTGAACATGCCCATCTGCGTTCTCCCCTATCTCTGAAAAAAACTCGAGGTTTGCTTCAAATTTGAAGCTAGCTCGACTCGTCACCGCGGGCGTAGACCGGCTTGCCGATGCACACGAGCGTGACCGTGGTCTGCTCGTTGTCCCGGGCCGCACCGCCCACGCTCGGGGCCTTGATCTTGAGCGTGCCGGTCCACGTCACGTTCTCTGCCGGGATGTCCGGGTGATGCGACAGCCGGAACGCGACCGTCTCGCCGTCGTGCTTCCACAGGTAGTCGGAGAAGCCATCGGAGCGCCAGTCGGCGAACGCCGTCAGATCGAGCGTGTAATCCGGATCGGTGTCGTCGGTGTCCTCTCCGGTCGGGCACAGCGTGTAGAGCTTGTCGCCGTCTTCGGTGTTGTTGTTCAGCGTCCATTCGTTGATCTGGCACTCGAACGCGATGTCGCTCGGGTCGGTGCCGAGCGAGAACTCGATCAGCTTGATTTTGCGCTTGTGGATCGTCATGGCCTGCGCCCCTTAAAACGTCGTTTCCGCGGTCACTTGGTAGCACGGCAGATCGCTAGTCCCCGATGGGAAAGCGCCCGGGACGCAGCCCGTTACCGATGTCTCATTGCCGATCTGCCCGACCGCCACGAGCAGCGCCGGGAGGTTGACGAGCAGTCGATCGACCGCCCGTTCTCCGAGATCCTCCACGAGGTAGATCTCGAACGTCGCGCCGGTCGGCTCGTCCGGGCTGCATAGCCCTTCCCAGAGGAACGTGGGCGGACCAACTACCACCGCGCCGCGGTCGACGTTGGCCGCGAGATCGTCGACCACGCGCAAGGGAGCGCCGAGTGCGCGCAGCGCGTCGCCGAGATCCGTGACGATCGCCCTGTACGCGCCCACGAGACCCGTAGCGGGCGGAGTCTCCACCGTTCCGCGAAGCAAGCCCGTCAGGTGCGGCAGCGTCAAGCTCAGCTGGCCGGACTCGTCGCTCTCGCCCGTGACCGTCAGCTGCAGCGCCGGGAGCGTGGCTGCCAGCTGGCCCGTGCCGGTCACCGTGCCGGCCGCTGACGCCTGCAGCGGGGGCAGCGCCGGGGCGAGGTTGCCCACGGCCGTCACGGTGCCGGAGCTCGCGGCCTGCAGCGGCGGGAGCGTGACGGCGATCGCGCCGTCCGCTTCGGTGGCCGTCGGAGTGAACACGGGGCCGACGAAGTAGAACCCGCCGCCGAAGGTCTTGTTCGGGTAGAGCGTGATGCCTTCGATGAACGCGCCGTTGGCGACCGGGCCGACCACCGTGGTCGCGCCGGTCTGCGGCGCCGTGAGGTTGCCGACCGTCAAGCCGGAACTGGCGAAGAAGCCACCCGTCGCGGCGTAGCGACCTTCGCTCGTGCGCACGCCGATCCGGTACGGCACGTTGGCCAGCACGGGAACGGGTGAGGCGAACGGCACCGTGATCAGAGCGCCGGACGACATCGACGGTACGAGGTTCACCGCGGCGAGCTGCGTGCCCGTGCCCGTATCTGCCGGAGAGTCGTCGGTGTCGACCGACCACGCGACGCCCTCGAACGTGCCCGAAACGGTGGTCGGGCACTTGAACTGCACACCGTCGAGAGTCCCATCGACCGCGGACAGGAACGTCGTCGAGACGGTCGCGCCCGAGCCCTCAGCAACGTTGGCGTTGCCGGGGACTTGAGAGGTGATCAGGACTTCGGCCACGGGGTCAGCTGGCCGGCTGCGTCAGGGTGATCGAGGTGAGGTTGACGGTCAGGCCGGTCGTGATCGAGGTGGTCGACAGCGTGCACTCTCCGCCGCCACCGGTTCCGGTGACCGCGCCGTCCAGGATCGCCACGTCGTTCGAGTCGAGCAGGCGGAACCATCCGGCCGTGCCGGTCGTGATGCCGTCATCAGTCGGCTCGGGGGTGACGTCGCCCGTGGCCACGCCGGTCGACGGAGCAGCGAACGAGGGGTCGTTCAGTGGGATGTCGAGCAGCAGCGTGCCGCTCGCGGTCGTGGCCGGCGTAGCCGGCTGCGTCCCGGTGTAGATGCGGACGTGGGCGGCGCCCGAGCCGGCATCGGCCAGCGCGGTGACGGCCGAGACCATGGCGTTACGCGCCGCGGTCGAGATGCGAAGAGCCATGGTGTGATCTCCCTGATCAGGCGAAGACGGCAGGGGCGAAGCGCCCGATCCGCAGCATACGGTCGATATCCACGTCGAAGCTCGGTACCCGACCGGCGCCGAGTTCGCCCATGGAGACGAGCGCGTCGGGCGACCGCTTGCGGGTCTGCCAGCGAATCGCCAGCCGGATCGCGCCGAGCGTCATCGCCTCGTCGGGCACGGACAGCTCGCTGCTCTCGTCCGGCTCGAAGTTGTAGCGACCGACGTGGATACGACGCACGAACGAGATGCTCGCGGCGAGCATGCGATCGAGCGCGTCGTCATCGCGTGTGTCGTCCGCGGCAATGCCCTTGTCGATCTTGAGCTCAGCGAGCGTCGGTGGCCAGACAAGCGACATGCGCGATCCCTTCCGATCGTTACAAAGTGCCCGGGCGCAACTTCGCAGAGTAATTGCGCCCGGGCACTTGCGTCAGCTTTCCTCGGTGATCTCGACTCGCTTGATCGACGCGGTGCCGTAGCGAACGAGAACCGCGGTGTAACCCCAGACGCCCATCTTGATCGACTCCGGGCCGAGCGGCTGCTCGTACCGGAAGCGCATCACGTTGGACTCGAAGAGCAGGACGTCCGAGCCGCGGAGCACGGCGAAGCGGTCGTCCGCGGTGATGCCGTCGGTCGGGGCGAGGGTGATGCCCTTGTACCGGCCGCCCTCAAGCGCGGACAGGTCGGCCGCACCCATGATGTTGCTCGGCGCGTCGCCGGCGCCGGTCACCAGCGGGCGACCCGTGGTGTCGGTCAGGTCGATGAACTCGCCCCACCGGTTGACCGACATCGCCGCGATGGTCGCGGGCAGCTTGCGGGCGTTGCGGACCGCGATGCCGGCCTTCACGAACACGCGGGCGTAGTGCGACGGGTCGGTGATCGGGACCGAGCTGCCCTCGGACGCCGGGAGCGCCGTGCCGACCGCGATCACCGCGGCGCCGACCTTCTTTTCGACCTTGAGGTTGTACGCGCCGAGCAGGTCGCCGTAGATCAGCGTGTCGATCGCCGGGCTGCTCATGTCGACCATCTGCCGGGAGACGATCTGCATACCCGACGTCGGCTTGGGGGTGGCGGTGTCGGTGCTCGACCCCCACGCGTCGTCATCCTCGGTGGGGTCGTTCTCGGCCGCCTGCTCGACCACCTCGGAGTCGGTGCCCGTGGTCTGCTTGGGCAGCACGAGCGGACGCGGGTCGTCGCCGAGCGGGATGTTGCGCACGAGGTTGGCCAGCACGCGACCCTGCCGGGCCAGCGCGGCGTACTCGTCGACCAGCCACTTCGGCGGCACGACGCCGGCGCCCGCAACGCCCGTGGTGAGCGCGCGGTTGTGCTCGGCGAGCCGGGTGGCCGCGTCGGTGTCGTTCGCCTCACGCGCCTTGTAGAGGTCGCTGAAGAACGAGAAACGGCCGCCGTCGTTCAGCGAGCGGTAGTGACCGGGGTCGCGGTCCTTGGTGGTGGCGCCCCCGATCGGCCGGCCGGCGCGCAGCTGCACGTCGGTGCCGCCGGCGTTACCGCCCTGGTTGCCCGAGCCGTCTCCGCCGCGCATGGCGGCCGCGATGTCCGCTTGCATCGCCGCGACCTTCGCGGAGCGCAGCTCGATGTCGGTCAGGGTCTCGATCTCGGAGAAGATCGCGTCACCCTTGGTCTTCATCTCGGTGATGCTGGTCATCTCTTCCGGCGTGAGCGCGCGGTTCGCCTCGCTGGCGCGCGTCTGCAACCCCTCGATCGAGGTGCGCAGGCCGTCGTACTCGGCCCGTCGGGTCTTGAGATAGATGTTCTCGGCCACGGTAATCCCCCTCGGAATTGCCCTTGAAATGACAGGTCGCTTCCGGGGGTGCGGGTCCATTGCGCAGGGGTGCCCGCTTTTCGCGGGGGTGCCTACTCGCTGGCCGGGTGCCCATCGTGCCGCCCGAGCATAACTCAGGTCTCGTACGGGGACGGTAATGGGAAGCGTTGACGAATCGCTTCCCCGACCTTGTGGTATTTGAACGAGGCGTCACTCGTCGAGATCCACGGACCACGCGGGACCGGGCCGGCGCCGGACAGCTTGACGTCGTCCGCCGGCGCGCCGCCGAGATGACAGAGGTTGCCGTACATCGACCGCCACGAGAGCGCCGGATCGATGCGCTGAAATTCCATCGTGTCCGCGAGCAGACGCCGGCTCATCGTCATCGGCTTGTGCATGGTGTAAGCGAGCGCGTCGCGATAGCCGACCGCCGCGAGCACTGCGGCTGTCCTGTGCAGCATCGCGCCGTACCGGCCGCCCCGGAGACGGCGCGCGTGCTCGATCAGCATGCCGCGATGCTCGACCGGGGGCGGGCCGGCCACCGGGGACATGCAGAAGAAATCATCGTTGAACAGGACGAATTCGTCCGGGCCGTGCACGCTCAGCATGGTGAACAGGCGCACTGCGTTCGCCTGCTTGTCGTCGAGCACCTGCTCGACCGGAAGGTGATCGACCGACCGCGCCCACGCCGGGTGGTGACCGACGAGCAGCACGTTCGTGTGCGGCATGTTGACCAGCGACCGCAGCGAGTGCCGCAACTCCTCGTTGTCGTCACCGCGCCGGACGATGTACGCGACCGTGGTCACGGCAGAGGCGGGAGCGTGAACTTGGCCAGCTCGATCGCGGTCGCGGCGCCGCGCAGCTGCGCGAGCTCGTCGCAGCAGGTGCAACCGTGTGCCGCCGCGGTCCGCGGGTCGAGACGGTGGGCCGACCGGACGCCGGCAATCTCGGCCTGGTCGCCGTACGCGCCGTCCACCACGAACGCGATCTCGAACAGGTCGGCCGCCGTGCGCCGGATCACTCCGGAGTTGGTCCGCTGGTTGCCGTGCGGGCGCTCGCGAAAGCCGATCGAGACCTGACGCAGCGCCTTGTCGTTGACCAGTTCGAGCGTCTCGTCTCCCGCAACCGTCTTGCTCACGCGCGCCTCGAAGTGCAGCCCGTCCGCCTCGTCGGTGAGCGCCCGGACCGACCCGATCAGGGTGCCACCGAGGTCGACGTGCTCGCGGGCAACCCGCACCCGGTTGGCCGCGCGCAACTGATGATCGAATGCGCCGCGGGCAAACTCCTCCGTCAGGCCGTCGTAGATGTGCTGCGGCGCGTCGTACGGCACGGCCACGCCGAACACCGTGCGGCCGTCGCCGCCGGCGCCCGCGGAGCGCAGCGACAGATCGACGTCAAACTTGCGAGTCAGGAGCGCGGTCGTCATGGCTCGATCACCTCGGTCTCGGGATTCGGTTCGGTGGTCGGTGCGTTCGGGTCGCCCGGCTTGGCGCCGGTCGGGGCCGGCGTGGTCGCGTCGTCGATCCCCTTGACCTGTGGGTACCGCTCGCGTGCGCGGACCTCACTTGGCAGCAGCCACGGCTTCCCGCCGGTTGCCACGTTGTACGCGCCGTAGCGGCTCACGGTGTCGCTGGCGAGCAGACCATCGAGGTCGGGCTCGACGAACACGCCGCGGGGGAAGCACTGCGTCCACGTCTCTTTGAACGCGGTCAGGTGGTCGGTGAGCGTGAACTTGATCAAGTTGATCGCGTCCTGCTCGATGTTGCTGTACTGCTTGGTATTCGTGCTCCCTCCGAGCCACCCGACCGGCAGACCGAAGATCAGTTCGAGCTCGGACAGCGAGAACTTCCGCGCCTCGATCAGCTGCGCTTCCTCGGGATTCCACGCCAGCGGCTCGAACGACGTCGACGCGTTTAGCACGGCCACGGTGCGAAGTCGCTGAGTTTCCAGCCACTTCGCCTTCATGTCCTTCGCCTCGTCCGCGGTGAGATCCGGGTTCTCCGACTTGAGCACGCCGGTCGGGACACCCTTGATCGTGTGCGCGTCGGCCGAGAGTGTCTGCGCGCCGCGCAGGGTGGGCAGGTGCGCTTCGAGCACACCCATCCCACGCAGCTCGCCCGGCGCGCACGGTCCCTTGACGTGAAAGATCTCCTGCGAGGTGAAGCGCAGATCGCCAATCAGATACTCGATCGCGCCGATCGGCAGGGGATAATTTCGCTCGTCGACACGCCGGACGTACACGCTCGACGCCGGCACGGGCACGATGGCTGTCGGCCAGTTGGCCCGGTCGCGCGCCGCGTAGACGCCGATCGCGTTGCCTTCCCACAGGTAGTCCAGCGCCAGGGAGCGGAACGTCGAGAACCGCGTCTCGGGTGGCGCCGGCTGCTCAAGCAGCGCGGGCGCCGGCGTGACCAACCGCGGCGCGGGGTCGTCGCCGGCCGCTCGGCGGTACGCGTGCCACGGCATCGAGCCGAGCAGGCCGCTCAGCAGCAGGCTCGCCCGCCAGGCGCCCGGCACGCTCATGCCCGAGCCGTACGCCGACGTCGGCCAGTCCGGCGCGATGTTGCCGTACACCGTGAACGAGTCGAGCAGCTGCTCAGTCGTCAGGTCGTACGCGTCGTACCGGGTGCCTCCCGATGGCACCGACCGCATCAGCTTGCCGAGCCCCATCTAGATCCGCCCCATCTCGCGCAGCGTGCCCACCGCGACCGTAGCGACGCTCGCTGCGATCAGGGTAGCCGGAACCCCCGCGAGCAGGTACAGGCCGCTCAGCGTGCCCACCGCGCCGGCCAGCTGCACGGCGCCGGCCGTGACCCGCGAGCGCAACGTGCGCCGGACCGGCTGATTCACGCTGACCTCGATAGCCGAGTACGCCACGCCGAGATAACCCGCGAGCGCCTCGACCAACAAGGGCGCCGCGTTGCCGAGCTTGTCGATCTTGATCACGGGCGCGTCGCGCGGCAACGCGGGCACGCTGACGTGCCACTCGCCACGCCGGCGCCGAACCTCGGTACGGTATCTGACGATATTCACAATCTCCCCTAAAACACTCGGCTGCGCGGCTTGACCGGCTCTTTGACGGGCGGGTCGAGCTCGCTCGCGAATATCGCACTGCTGAGCGCCGGCGCGCAGTCGATCCGACGCCGGGCCTTGCCCTTCCGCAGACGCCAGCCGCCGTCGCCCGACTGCGGCACGGCGCTGGCGATCTGGTCTGAGAAGTCCGGCGCGCCGTCGTGAATCAGCGCGCCGTCAACGATGACGCGGTACGTCTTGGCGTACGCGATCACCATATTCCGCCCCTGCTGCGGCATGCGGAACGTGGGGACAGGCTTGATCCCTTTGCCCGTGTCGCCTTTTTCGAGCTGCGGCAGGGTCGGCCACCACGCTTCGTCGGCCGCGAGCCACTGCACGTCGCACGTGTCGTTGATCATCCTGATATACGCGTCCGGGCCGTCCGGGCCGTCCTGCTCGATCAGCTCGCCGTCGGGAAACCAAATCTTGGCGCTCGCCTGCAGCCGTCCGTCGGGGCGCTTCTGCAGCACGACCACCGCGGCCGAGTCGCGCTTAAGGGCCATGTCCGCACCGATCCACGTCGGCAGATCGGGATCGATCTCGACGGTTCCCTTGCACTGATCCCACGCGCCGACCGGCAGCCACGACTCGTCGCTTGGTACCCATTGATTCCAGTAGTACCGCTTTGCCCTGCTAACGGGCATTCCGCGGAATTTGCGCAAGAGCTTCTGGACGTTGGCCACGCCGCGGGCCGCGAGCGGGTTGGCCTGCTTGATACCCGTGATCACGTCGTCATCGCTCAGCGGATCGAGTCCGTCGACCGCTTCCATCACGATGAAGAGCTCGTTGCGCGAGAACTCACCGCGGCGGCCGCGGGCGACCAGGCGGCCGAAGAACGTCATCATGTCGTTCCCCGCGGTCGACGCGTACAGCACGAGTCCGTTCTCGCGCTTAGTCGTGCCGCCGCCGGCCACCTCGATCGCGCGCTCTTGGTTCTCGGTGGTGAGCTCGTGCACTTCGTCAACGAGCAGGGTCGGTCGCTTCGAGCCGTCCGCCCGGCGCGGCGTGGCCGGGATTCGGCGCGCGTCCGCCTTCCGATCCTTCATCACGACCTCGCCCTTCTGGGCGTTGGCGCGGCCTTTCATCGGCGCCTTTTCGTGCTCGAAGCTGGCGCGCATCTCGTCGAGCACGAGGTCTGCCTGCTCGTACGAGCTGGCCATGTTGGTGACGCCAGCGCTCGCCCGGGCCTGACCGCGGGGGTTGCCGTTGGGCGCCCACTCCCTGAAGATCCGGCAGTCCGACGCGATTTCGATGCAGCCGATCCACGCGAGCAGCGGCGACTTTCCCGACCCCTTGCCGAGCGAGATCGTGGCCATCTCGAACCGGAACGTGCCGTCGTCTTCGAGCTCGGCCAGCTTCCAGAAGATCGCCTGCTGTTCGGGTGTCATCCGGGCCGGCCGGCCGTACGCGTCGCCCTCTCCCATCACGCACTTGTCGTGCACGAACCGAACCCACGTCGGACCGAGCGTCCGTGTCCGGCGCGGAAGCGGCCCATTATTTCCACCGGTCAGCTTCTTGAGAAACAGTGGATCGCACTGTATAAGCAGCTGCTCACGCGTCAGCGGCACGACGGAGATCATGACGCTCCTTTCCGGACAAGACAGCGCGCCGCCGGGGTCAGGGGAGGCCGGCGTCGGATCCGCCGGGCCGTGTCGCGATACCGACGCTCCGCCGCGTGATCACCGTTCCGGCACGCTCCCCAGGCGGCGGCCATCCACAACACCGCGGTCGTCATCGGCTGACGAACGCAATGCATCGCGGACACGCGGTGCCCGACGCGCCGGCCGCGAGGCGATCGACCTTGTACCCGCAGACGGTCAGCTTGGCGTACCGGAAGCGGAGATGAATCAGGCCGGCGGCGCCCCGGGTGAGCACCTTCTCAGTCGTCAGCATCGTCTCTCTCCTGCTCGGCCGCGCTCGCCTTCTGTGCCGCCAACACGGCCGCGCCGATCACCATCCGGCCGCGGGGGGTGATCCCGAGCGTCTGTTCGAGCTGCCGGATCTCCGCGGCGAAGCTCAGCGCGTTACGCGCCCACCCCGGATCGAACTCCACGTCTTCGCGCGCATCTTCGAGCCAATCGATGTGCTGCTCAAGGGCGCCAAACATCTTGTGCTGCAAGTGATACAGCCGAAACAGACGCGTCATCGGTTCGAGATCGCTGACCGGATCGAGCACGGCCGCCACGGGCGACGTCCAGATACCGGCCCACCGATCGACGAGCTCGGGGGGCAGCTTGCTGAGCTGACGCGGCAGGGCCGGCACGGCGAAGGTGGCGCCGGCCAGCTCGACCGGCGCCCCTCGGTGGCCGGCGCGCTCGTCGGCCGGCTTGGCGTGGCTCAACTCGGGCACCTTGCCCCGAGGGGGTGCTCCCATGAGTAGTCGCCGCAGTTACACATGGATGCGCGCGCGGGCAGCTCGCAGAGCTCGACAATCTGATGCGCAACGAGCGCAGCCGGATCGTCAACGGTCGGGTCAGATGCCGCGAGATACTCCTGCGCGACGCGCAGCTGCGTCACGGTCGGGCGGGCGCCCGAGTTGAGCCGGTAGCCGAACGCCATCGGCTCGACCACGGACAGCGCGCTCGTGGGCTCGTCGAGCGGCCACGAGAGTCCGTGCGTCGGATCAACAACCGTCGGCCCCTCGTGCTCGTCGAGCGTGTGAGCGGCCGGCCGCGGGCACTCGACCGGGGGCGCGTATTCGAGCTGCGTGGCGATCGTGATCCACGCCTGCGCGAGCCCGGTCAGTGCGTCGACCACGTCCGGCATAACCGCTTCGGCCGCTCGCGTTGCGGCCTTCCAGGCGTTCTCGACCGCGGCGCGATGCGTCATCTCGGCGGTCACGATTCGTCTCCGTTCCTCGGTCGCGTTTCGTCACTGCCGATTCGGTCCCCACGCGCGCCGCAGGGCACGCACTGCGCAAAGCGCGGGGAGTCTGGCCCGCCGTAGCGCGCGCCAACCCACCGGCCAGACCCGCATCTCGGGCACCAATGCATGCCCGATTCGTCCTCCGGAGCGCTTTCGGCATACGCCGAGATCGTGGGCGAAATGCTGTCGGCACCCTCCGAGATTTTCTCCGGCACTGGGCGGGAAAAAGAAGTGGAAGGGCGCGGATCTACCG
>Ga0247764_1000088_pt1 | contig 35400 bp, 32 predicted proteins | sample UWRJL051202B4_FD_179932 | JGI IMG/M metagenome (GOLD analysis project Ga0247764, IMG submission 179932) | Plant litter microbial communities from Arlington Agricultural Research Station in Wisconsin, United States - UWRJ-L051-202B-4 | ecosystem: Environmental > Terrestrial > Plant litter >...
GCATCATATGCTGGTTTGGTTTATTTCGGGCGAGACGAAGATCATTCAGGCCGATGCGGTGAATACGTTTGGGGCGGGTGATATATTTCTTATTCCGCGTAATCAGCTGGCTACGGTTATCAATTATCCCAAGGATGGGAAGCCGCATAAGACGGTGGCTATGCATCTTACGAAGGAACGCCTGAAGAAGTTTTATTCGAAGTATAAAGCGAAAGGTGTGGCAAAGCCTTTACAGAATGTATATAGTTTTGGCAAACATCCATTACTGGAAAGTTGTATGGCGTCGTTGATCCCGTATTTCGATTTGGAGAATGGTTTGCCGGAGGACATTGCCAATATTAAGATCGAGGAGGCTGTCAGTGTCCTGCGGTCTATCGATGGCAGTGTGGATGGCTTGCTGTCGGACTTCGAGGAGCCGGGTAAGATCAACCTGACGGACTTTATGGAGCGACATTATATGTTCAATATGACGCTCGATAAGTTCGGCTACCTGACGGGCCGCAGCCTGGCGACGTTCCGGCGTGACTTCCAGAAGGCGTATAATACCACACCGCAGAAATGGCTAGTGGAGAAGCGCCTTCAACTGGCGCACTACCAGATTGCTGAGCAACGGCGGAAGCCTATCGATGTTTACGTTGAAGTTGGTTTTGAGAACCTTTCGCATTTTTCTTATGCTTTTAAGAATTATTTTGGGTATCCGCCGAATGCAGTGGGACAGAATCAGAGTGAGCGATAATGCCGAAGGGGACGGAATCAGTGTGAGTGCGGAGCCCGCCGTCGCTAAAGCTATGGCAGGTGCAATGCGAGAGCGATAATATGATGATTATATAGTATGCGGAAATGTTTGGGAGGTATTGTTGTTGTGTTGATTCTTGTGGCGGGGTTTTGTATTCCTCAGGGGTTTAGAAATCCCGTTGTTGGGGCTGGTAAGAACAGTTATAATTCGAAGTCGTTCTGGTATTATCCATGGGGCCGATCGGGTACGCATAAGGGGGTAGATATTTTTGCGAAGGAGGGTACGGAGGTGCGATCATCCACCGGCGGTGTTGTGATCTTCGCTGGGGCTATCAATGTAGGAGGGAATGTTGTTATTATACTTGGGCCGAAGTGGCGGGTGCATTACTATGCTCACCTGAAGTCGATCGACACCCGTATCCTCAGGTGGACGTCAATGGGTGAACGGATCGGTACCGTTGGGAGTACAGGAAATGCAAAGGTGAAGGCTCCGCATCTTCACTATTCGATTGCTACGCTGGTGCCTTATGTTTGGCGTGTAGATGGCGATAAGCAGGGGTGGAAGAAGATGTTTTATCTTAATCCGATTGATTATTTGAGACGTGGGGAATAGCTGTTTCGGGAAGCTGAAAAAATGCTTTTGTCCTGTAAATCGCGTTGAGACGGCTGTCATTGCCTGGTAAAAAGGACACGCTGTATTGATTATTGCCTTGTAAAATCGATAAAAGAGGGCGCTTATAGGAGGATTGCGCAGGAAAGGGCATTGACGGGTTGTGTTCTGATTGTTTTGGGGCTTGGGCTTAGCTGGCTTGCCCCGAGACCCCTCTGGTTGTCTCAGCATTCGCTTCGAACAACCGGCCCCCCTTGAAGGGGGGCGAGGCCCGCCGGCGCGCACGCACAAAGCCAGTGGATGAACGTTTTTCCAAGGATGTATCTGATAATAAATAACCCTTGCCTTAAGAGAGATATCCTTGAAATGGGGGAGAGACCCGCTGGGGCATACGCACGAAGCCTTTCCAGATCAACTTTGCCATTTTTTTGAATTTCAAAAATTGAAGTATATTACTTATCGGATTCTTGTTCTGACATCATCCCATCTTATTTGTCCCTGAGTCCGGCCGCTATTCTTATCGGATAGTGAGATGAGGCTTTTTTGCCTTGTGTATCCCGATGTTTTCAATCAATTTTTATAAACCTACTACTATGGACTTTAAAGATCAGATCCGCCAATTAGGGGACCGTGTAGCGAAGATGCTGCCGCAAATTCAGACAGAGGAGGCGACAAAGACCTCATTGACGTTGCCTTTTATTCAAATCCTGGGGTACGATATTTTCAATCCTGCCGAGGTGAATCCGGAATTTGTTGCGGATTTAGGGATTAAGAAGGGCGAAAAAGTGGACTATGCCATTATGCGCAATGGTGAGCCTATTTTGCTGATTGAATGTAAGCACCACAAAGAGAAGCTCGACCCTCACAATTCACAACTTTTCCGTTACTACCATACGACGAAAGCCAAGTTCAGTCTTTTGACGAACGGAATACATTATCGTTTCTACACCGACCTTGTTGAAGCGAATAAGATGGATGAAAAGCCGTTTTTTGAATTCAATCTTACTGAGATAAAGGATGCCGAGATCGATGAACTTAAGAAGTTTCATAAATCATATTTTGATGTCGAGAGCATCTTTACTTCGGCAAGTGAGTTGAAGTATTCGAGTGAGATCAAGGCTGTGCTGTCGCAGGAGTTCAAAGAACCGACCGATTCGTTTGTCAAGTTTTTTTTGAATAATGTTTATGACGGAAGGGCTACTGAAAAGGTAGTGCTTCAATTTAAAGAGATTGTTAAAAAGTCTATCAATCAATTGATCAGCGATATGATCAACGACCGTCTGAAATCAGCTTTGTCGAAAGAGGCAGAAACGGAAAATCAACGGGCAGCCGAAGAAGCCGCGGCTAAAATTGCAGCAGAAGATGCCAAAAGTATAGAGACCACAGAAGATGAGAAGGAGGGGTTCTTGATTGTAAAATCTATTTTACGGAAGCGCGTGGACTCAAAGCGTATTGTTGGAAGAGATACAAAATCTTATTATGGTATTTTACTGGATGATAACAATCGTAAGCCTCTATGTCGCCTGATGTTTAATGGTTCAAAAAAGTATCTTGTTCTTTTTGACGAAGCTAAGAATGAGTCAAAACACGAGCTAAACGCATTGGATCAGCTCTTTGAATTTAATGATATGCTGTTGAAAAGTGTAGAATTTTATGAAAGAGAGTCTGTGAAATCAGAGGGTGTTGTCTGAGTATAAATGTCTTATTATAATGAAAGGCTCCATCTCGGAGCCTTTTTTTGATCATAGGTATTATGGCAGTCCGGAGATTGCCAACGTGATGAGCATCACCGGTACTCGGGGCACGGCAAGTCACCCCGATAGCTATCGGGGCTTAAGACCTTGCGCCAGCCAAATGCCAACTTGCGTTGAGGTTCAGTCACAGACTGAGACATGATGGGTACAAGTTACAAACTTGCACCAAATCCCTGCTTGACTTTTATGACAGTACCCTGCGCCAAACCCCTGCTTGGCTTTTATCATAGATGTTATGGCTTGTCTTTTATCGCGGGCCAGTTGGTATCTGCTTTCTGTATGTATTGTTGCTGGTTTGAGCGCCAGTGTGTTAGTACGCTTTGGCTGTGGTTTAGATATAGCTTGCCATTAGAAATTGTCCAGGCGTCTGGCTGGGTTGTTGCTTTGTGGCCGTCGGCTGTTCCGTAGGCGCAATAGCCGCCGTATTGTGGGGCGTACTTTTCGGGGGATGCTTTGAATGTGTCTCTGTTTTGTGCAGTGGCGAAATGCCAGGTAGCTCCATTCCAGGTATAGGTGAACTGATCGTTGCCTTTTACCGGTTTGTTATCGGTGAAGTATGCTACGGGGTCATAACCATTGATCGCGCCTTCGTTGGTAATAAACACCGGAGACTTCTGCGCCCATGCCTGGGCCGTTAGCGTGCATACAAAGAGAATGAATAATATTCGTTTCATGTTGGTTGTGTTATTATCTAACCCTGCCAACGCGGACGAGTATCACTGTGTTTACTTCTGGCGGATGTCTTTTCGCAGAATCCGGCGATATTGTAATCTGGACGACAAACTCATCTGGTTTTTTAGATTCTACACGAAGCGTTTGATCACATCAAACAGCCTGTCGATATGTTCTTTTGTTGTAAACAGATAGGGCGCTACTCTAATGCTATTTCCACGGAAGCTTACGTAGATGCGTTCTTTTTCGAGTGCTTCTTTGATGCCTTCCGGTATGGTACCCTGGAACTCGAGCCCGATGAGGTGGTCTGCATGCTCGATCGGATATGATATGCCCACGGCGTTGGCTTGCTTTTCGATATGTTGTGTAAGGTCGCGTAGCTGTGTGCGGATGTTGTCTACGCCCCAGTTCAGCACTTGTTTTACGGCCTGTATGCCCATGGGGATGTGGATAAAGCTGGAGTATTCGCCCATGTCGAAGCGGCGTGCACCGGGGCGGTATTCATTGCGGTAGTTTACGAGGTTTGTGAAGTCTTCGCTTCCTTGTTTGGCCAGCCATGAATATTCCAGCGGTATGCCGTTCTCGCGCCACTTTGGAGCTGCATACAGATAACCCAGTCCGTATGGACCGAGCAACCACTTATAGCCTACCGATACCACAAAATCCGGTTGTACGGCGTCAAGATCCATTGACAGTACGCCGAGCGACTGACTGGCGTCTATTACCAGGGCAGCACCGACTGATCTTGCTTTGCGACTTACCTGCACAAGATCTATGTAAGCACCGTTTGTCCAATGACAGTTTGCCACGGATACGATTCCTGTTTGCTCATTTATGGCATCGAGTATGGCCTGTGTCCACGAGCCGTTTGTATTTAAGACCGTGTGTATTGTTCCTTCATTGCGTAAGGCGTGTTCACGCCAGGTGTAATAGTTCGAGGGGAAGTCTTTATCGAGCACCACGATGTTCTGGCCCTTCTTCAGCGGCAGATTGGCTGCGGCAATGCCTACGCCATAGCTTACGGCAGGTATGAGCGCTATTGCATCGCCCGAGGTATTGAACACCTTTGCGACGGCCTGGCGTAGTGTTTCGGGCTCGTTTATCATTTCGTCGGAATGTATATTCCAGGGGAAGCTTTTACGCGTTACGGCTTCCTGGCCCACGGTTGTTACTGATTTTAGCTGGGCTGAAAAGCTGGCTGTATTGAGATATACAACATCGCCCGGCAGGTCGAAAAGATCGGATGTATTGATCGGCATGGATGAAAGGTAACGATTTGTGTGTATATGCAGCAAGACATCTTTGTATGCCGGTATATATACTGCAATAGAATGAAAAATGGCGCCTTTTGAGGGGCGCCATTTTCAGTTTAACCTACTTTACCAAGGGGGCTTAACCTACTTCTTTTTCAAGCTCTTCTATTTTAGGTTGAGCTTCAGATTTTCCAAGTGAAAGGGAAAGCTTGTAAAGCTCGAGGGCCTCACGTTTTGTTTCTTTCTTCTTCTTGGGAGCGAATTTGGTTCGTGCAGCGGCGGTTTCAAGTGCCTGTGCTTGCGCGAAGTACATATCGGCTTGTGTCATTTTAGCCGTGTTGTTGATTTCCTGAACTTTGGTTTCCAGGTTAGCAACATCCTGTTCTCTCATGCGTACTGTTTCGGTGCTTTGGTTAAGCAGGGAATCTTTTTGATTCACGGTCATAGCCAATGTCTGGTTTTCGCCGCGCATCTTCTCTACTTCAGTCTGCAGGGCAGCGATCTGCTGCGTGCTCATTTCCAGATCGTTTCTCAGACGCTTGATGGTAGCGCTGTATCCAGCGGTAGAAGCTTTCGCATTTTTGTTAGCTTTTTCAAGCTCTGCGATTTTAGCTTCTGTCTGACGGATGTGTTCATTGATACTCTTCAGTCTGCTGGAGTAATCTTTATAAGAAGTACCTTCTACTACGTCGGTACGCAGCAGTTGACGGCTGGCGTCGATAGAGTCGATGAGTACACCAACGTCTTCGAGTTGTTTAGCCGTTGCCTGGCTTGCCTGCAGTTCAGTATGTAATGAATCAACTTGTGCCTGGAGTCTTGTCTTTTCTTTTGTATCGCAACTCCAAAGTAAGCCTACCAGGGGTAGAGCAAAAATTATTCTCTTGATCATAGCCATTTTAAGTTTGTTGTTGTCAGGTATATATCAATTCAGGTACCATTGGTTGATGACGAGGCAGCGCGCAGACGAATTGCTGATAATGGGTGGTGAGTTACTGTTAATAGGGATGAGTGTTTGCGATGGGGGATAGGATGGGGGAGAGATTTGTAGAAAATTTCTACAGTATGGGTTTTATAAAGACAAAAACGGACAAAGATATTGGGGAGTGGTGATGTTGGGGGCGGGTGAATGTTATAACGGGGAGTGTGCGGTGGGCGTGGGAGTGCTGGATTTATAGGATGGACAGGATGGGGAGGGAATCAGTGCGAGTGCGAAGTGCGAGTGCGATAATGCGATGGGAGGAAGAGTATTGGAGACAGGATGTAGTCCTTTTTGGTTTGGGGACTACATCCTATACATATCTGTGTGTACTATTAGTAGTTGATGGTTATTTTTTCGAAGCTTTTGTTTTGTTTGCCCTGGACTTCGAGGGTTATGTGGGGTGTTGGGTGGGACCAGTCGATGAGAATGAGGCCGAAGTTCTTTTGGATGATGAGGTCGCCTACGCGGTTGGGGTTGGGTTCGGGGGTTTGTGTATCCCAGGTGTGAGTGAGGCCACTGGAGGTGAAATCGTATAATGGGTACGGAAGGCCGTCTACGGTCAGCTTTGCGATTTCGGCTATGTGGCGGTCGCCGCTGATGAAGAAGGTGCCTTTTGGTTTATATTTTTTTAGGAGGTCCATCATTCGGCGGCGGGCCGGGCGGAGGTTTTCCCATTTCTCGTAGCCTTGCGTGGTTTGTATGAACTGGATGCTGGAGCCGATGATGTTGATTGCAGCGTCTGAGCTTTTAAGTTCCTGCTCGAGCCAGGCCCACTGTTCTTCGCCAAGGAAGTCGCCGGTGTCGGATGGTGTATAGCGGTTGTTGGGGGCTGTGGATTCCTTGAGGGGGTCGCGGAAGTAGCGCGTGTCGAGCAATATGACCTTTACTTTCTGTTTGCCCGAGCCGTAGGTGTGTGATGAGTATACGCCTTCATGTTTGCGCATGGGATCGTTTGCCGGTACGTCGAGGAAGGTGAGCATCAGCTCTTTGCTTTCCTTCTTCTTTGGGAAGTCTTTGCCGCCGTCGTTAATGCCGTAATCATGATCGTCCCAGGTGCCGATGATGGGGCAGGTAGCGATCAGCTTCTGATATCCGGGGTTCTTTTTCTGTGTTTCGTATTTCTGACGGAGTATATTCATATCGTCAGTATCGCCGTAGATATTGTCGCCCAGCCAAACCCAGAGCTGTGGTTTCTGGTTTACGATTTCGGGCCACATTTGCTCAGGATCGCCTTCATGGCTGCATGAGCCAAAGGCTATACGGGTGATGGGCTGCTGTGCGGCTGTAGCAAAGCCGGCGCCGATTAAGAGTATTGAAAAAAGTATTCTTACCATAGATCACAAAATACGGTAGTGTTTTTATAAAAGTGCGTTGAATTTAGATTAATGAATCATTAATTTCCATCATAAATTACTTACCACACATGCGACCATTATTTTACGGGATTTGTCTCGTTTTTCTTTTGACGACCGGTGTTTACGCGCAAGGCACGGTTCGGCAGGATTCTATTTATATGCGCGAGCACTATGATAAGGCGGAGCATCTTATAGCGATGCGTGACGGCATTAAGCTGTATACCGTGGTATACACACCCAAGGATAAGTCCAAGACATATCCCGTTCTTCTGAACCGCACGCCTTATAATGCATCTCATTACGAGAACTTCAAAACGGCCGGCCATCCTTCGCGATTCCTGGTTCGCGACGGCTATATTCTGGCTTTCCAGGATGTGCGCGGCCGCTATATGAGCGAAGGTACATATACTACTATGACCCCGAACATTCCGGGCAATGACCGCAAGAACAAGAAGGACATAGACGAGAGCTCCGACACCTGGGATACGATCGACTGGCTGATCAAGAACATTAAAGGCAATAACGGCAAGGTAGGCATGTACGGCATATCGTACCCTGGTTTTTATACAGCAGCGGCAATACCCGACGCTCACCCTGCGCTGAAGGCATCGTCGCCCCAGGCGCCGATCTCGGATTTCTTTTTTGACGACTTTCACCACCAGGGTACTTACCTGGAAAGCTATACCGCCGCATTCGCGGTGTTCGGCTATCAGAAGAAAGGACAGACCAAAGAAGATTGGTTTACCCCGGAACTGATGCGTATGTATGGTCAGAATGTAAAGGATGGTTATGATTTTTACCTGCAACAGGGGCCGCTCAAGAATATCACGGAGAAGTATCATAACGACAACTTCTTCTGGCAGGAGATCATCGACCACCCGAACTACGATGAGTTCTGGCAGAAGCGTAACCTGCTGCCGCACCTCAAGAATGTGCACCATGCGGTAATGACCGTGGGCGGCTGGTTTGATGCGGAAGATCTCTACGGACCGCTGAACATTTACAAAGCTATCGAGGCAAGCAGTCCGGATGCACAGAACACTATCGTTATGGGGCCGTGGGCACACGGTGAATGGGCGCGCGAGAACGGCAAGTCCACGCATAACCACATTTACTTTGGTGACAGTATATCTACTTTTTACCAGCGTGAGATTGAGCGCAGGTTTTTTAGTTATCATCTGAAGGGAGAGGGTAATCCCTCGTTGCCCGAGGCCTATATGTTCGATACCGGCCGAAAGCAATGGTCCACGTTTAACACATGGCCTCCGAAAGATGCTGCTCCGCTGCGTCTGTACTTTGGTGAGAATGGTAAATTATCCATTAACGCACCGATAAACGAGCAAGCCGTTTTTGAATATATCAGCGACCCGGCCAAGCCTGTTCCTTATACATCGCAAACCGAAGGTCTTACGTTTACTCCACGTCGCTTCATGAGTGATGACCAGCGCGAAGCTTCGCGTCGGCCCGACGTGCTTACATTCAGCACCGATGTTCTTACAAGCGACGTTACTGTAGCCGGGGAGATCATGGCTAAGTTAAAAGTATCGATGACCGGCACTGATGGTGACTTTATTGTAAAACTTATCGACGTATATCCGCTGGATCATGAAAATTATCCGCATAACCCGCCTAATATTATTATGGGAGGCTATCAGCAGCTGGTTCGCAGCGAGGTGTTCCGCGGCCGGTTCCGTAACAGCTATGAAAAGCCGGAGCCTTTTACGCCGAACACGATCACCGATGTGAATTTTCCTTTACAGGATGTGCTGCACACCTTCAAGAAGGGTCATAAGCTTATGATCCAGATTCAGAGCACGTGGTTTCCTTACATCGATCGCAACCCGCAGAAGTATGTGGAGAACATCTATAAGGATGCGAAGCCAGAGGACTTCATAAAGTCGACCATGCGCGTTTACGGATCGTCCGTGGTGGAGATTGGTGGTCAGCAGAAGATGAAGGCCAAAATCGACACGAAGAAGTAATACTGTATTGACTACTTATAGAAGGGGCATTCGGATTAGATCCGGGTGCTCCTTTTTTCATTTATCATGGCCACGGGCTCAGAATCACTGTTTTTGGCGGATTGTATGATGTTTTATGTCTAAACCTTACCGGTTTTTACGGTAGGCCGGGCGGTATGTGCGTATGGCGTTTGATGAAGTCTGGAATTACTATACTAAAAAGCACTGCGGAGAGGCTGCTTAAGTTGGGAAGCTTGGGCTGAGTCTTTACTTTTGTCGAAAATGGGTCTTTCCGGTTTATGATAAAGCTTCAGCGTTTTAGTCTTGCCTTCGTGATTTCGGTGTTGTCTGTTTCTCCGGTATGGAGCCAGTTCAAGTCGGTAAAGGTTTCTGATTCGGGCTCTGGAGTCGGTATTGCGATCAACCCCCGGAATCCATCGAACCTGGTAGTATCGTCTGCTCCTGACCGTGCATACTACAGCGTTGACAAAGGAGCGACCTGGCAGGAGACGAGCATCACTTCTGCCGATGGCTTTTATGGCTCACCAGCGTTGACCTCAGATGAGCATGGTGACATGTATTTCTATCACGCTTCGGCTGGTGCGGACAGGAATCACCTTGTGAGCCATATTTCAAAAGATGGAGGGAAGACCTGGGATGCAGGTACAGCCTTCGGGCCACTGCTTACGTCAAGCTCGGTTCTGAATGTGAGGGCCGTGCTGAACGGGCGCGGCAACCAGTGTGTTACCTGGACGCAACGCGACGGCGGCAACGATGCCTGCGCGTCGCACATTTATATGAGTACTTCTTCCAGCGGTAAGCGATGGAGCGATCCGTTTCAGCTGTCGCAGGAGAACGGTGGTTGTACGGAAGACAACCTGTTGCCGGTAAGCTCTCTTGTAGCGATGAGCCCTGACAATAAGGTGTACGCCGCATGGACATGGCGTAACAAGATCATGATGGATCGCTCGTTTGATGGCGGGAGCATGTGGCTAAGCACGGATCTGCCGGTTGGGGATCAGTTCGGAGGCCGTGACCTGGACATTCCCGGCCACGGTATTTGCAGTAACAACGCGGTACTGGCCGTGGATCGTACAAAGACCATTCACAAGGGTATGATCTACCTGGTATGGGCTGATAAGCGACAGGGTGATAAGGGCTCTGATGTGTGGCTGACGCGTTCATCGAACTATGGAGACAACTGGACCACGCCGTTGCGCATCAACAGCGAGGCTAAAGGCCATCATCACTATCTGCCCTGGATGACGATAGATCAAACGACGGGTAATATTTACATTGTGTATTATGATCGCAGTGCGTACGACGATACGCAGACGGATGTTTACCTGGCTTACTCTACTGACACGGGGTCATCTTTCAAGACGGTAAAGCTGAGCGACTCGCCGTTTACCGCGGCGCCTGTCGATGGGGCTGTTATACGGACATTTATAGCCGCACATAAAGACGTCATTACGCCGGTATGGACACGCACCGACAACGGCAAAACCAGTGTATGGATGACCGTTGTCGATGGTGCCACGCTCGGCAAATAGCTTACCGGATCAGCAATTCTTATTGTCTACGTCGCAGGCTTCGGCATCAGCAGCTTCAACGGCTGCGGGTTTGGCCAGCGGCGTTGTTTCGGCTGCTATCTCCTGGAGTGCTTTTACAAAGGTCTCTGTAGCCTGGGCACCTGAGATGCCGTAGCGGTTATTGATGATATAAAAGGGGACGCCAGAAACGCCCAGCTTTGCAATTTCTTTTTCAGCAAGGGCTACCTGTACGAGGGCATCGTCTGTGCTGATAAGGCTTTCTACCTCGCTTCTGTCCATGCCTGCCGACACGGCAACGTCCACCAGGTTCTTATCGTCGGCCAGGTTGATATTTTGCGTAAAGTAAGCTTTGAAGAGCGCCTCCATTACCGGGAGTTGTTTGCCGGACGCTTTTGCGAATTGTATGATAGCATGTGCTTTCCGGGTGTTGGGAGATATGCTGTTATCGTCGAAGTCGAACTTCAGGCCTTCCTCAGCAGCTACCTGCGCGGTGTGGCTGGTAAGCTGCTCGTAGCGGGCTTCGCCGCCGAACTTCTGGCTGAGGTACTTTTTATGATTGACGCCGGTGGCGGGCATATCGGGATTGAGCTCGAAGGCGTGATATTCTATCTCGAAATCGAATGAGTTGTTCAGTTGGTCCAGAGCTTTTTCGAGTCTGCGTTTGCCGATGTAACACCACGGGCAAACTACATCCGATACGATATCTATCCGGATCTGTTGTTTGGCTTGCATAGCTTTTATTTTATCAATTTGGGGCTTGTGTTCCACGGTTCTAACAGAATTCAGGGAGTAAGAGTTCGGAAGCACACTGGCGGGTCTTTTTGATATGATTTTGCAAAAGGTAACAGCTTAGTTTTAAGGTAGGTATGGCTATTTAAAAACCTTTATCTTACTTTTGAGCTCCAGTTACGAAACAATCCAATAAAATGACGGTAGACGAAAAACTCAAATTCAAGGTTAAGGATCTCAGCCTCGCTGCATGGGGCCGCAAAGAGATCAAGTTAGCGGAAGCAGAAATGCCCGGATTAATGGCTCTCCGCGAGGAGTTCGGCAAGCAGAAGCCGCTGAAAGGCGCTCGTGTTGCCGGTTGCCTTCACATGACAATCCAGACAGCAGTACTGATCGAGACGCTGGTAGAGCTCGGTGCTGAAGTAACCTGGTCATCATGCAACATCTTCTCAACTCAAGACCATGCTGCTGCGGCAATCGCTGCTGCCGGTATTCCGGTTTATGCATGGAAGGGTATGAATGAGCAAGAGTTTGACTGGTGTATCGAGCAAACACTGCATGCCTTTACTGATGGCAAGCCTCTGAATATGATCCTGGATGACGGTGGTGACCTTACCAACATGGTACTGGACCGCTTCCCTGAGCTTGTAGCTGGTATCCGTGGTATCTCTGAAGAAACTACAACCGGTGTACACCGCCTGATCGAGCGTATGAACAATGGTAAGCTTCCCCTGCCTTCCATCAACATCAACGACTCTGTAACCAAGTCTAAATTCGATAACAAATACGGCTGTAAGGAGTCTTGCGTGGACGCTATCCGTCGCGCTACGGACGTAATGATCGCCGGTAAAGTGGCTGTTGTAGCCGGTTATGGCGACGTGGGTAAAGGATCTGCGGCTTCACTGCGTGGTGCAGGTGCCCGTGTGATCGTAACGGAGATCGATCCGATCTGCGCGCTTCAGGCCGCTATGGACGGATACGCTGTAAAACGTATGGATGACGCCGTTAAGGATGCCGACATCATTGTTACTGCTACTGGTAACCACAGCATCGTGGTGGATCGTCACTTCCTGAACATGAAGGATAAGGCTATCGTATGTAACATCGGTCACTTCGACAACGAGATCGACGTAGCCTGGTTGAATAAGAATGGCGAGAAAGACGAGATCAAGCCACAGGTTGACCTCTACACGCTGAAGAACGGCCGCCAGGTAATTCTTCTGGCAGAAGGCCGCCTGGTGAACCTGGGTTGCGCTATGGGCCACCCATCGTTCGTAATGTCGAACTCGTTTACCAACCAGACACTTGCTCAGCTCGAGCTTTGGCTGCATTCCGAGAAGTATGAGAACAAGGTATACATGCTTCCCAAGCACCTCGACGAGAAGGTTGCCAGCCTTCACCTGAAAAAGATCGGTGTAGAACTGGAAACATTGTCTGACTCACAAGCGAAATACATCGGCGTAGAAGTAAAAGGTCCGTTCAAGCCGGAGTACTACCGCTATTAATCGCTTTTAGACATATTAAAAGAAAGGCCTCCCGTAATTTCTATGGGAGGCCTTATTTTTGGTATCCCTTTCGCCCGAACAGAAACAAACCAAAGAACACAACTGCATGAAACGCTTATGGATGCTTCCGGCTGTACTGATATTTTCAGCCGGTTTTATTACGCCTGATGACGCCCGTTTTTCAGGCCAGGAGAACATCGAATTTGTTTGTCTGAAAGCTCACAAGGCATCGAATACGTGCCACTTTAACTTTACTGTAGACGGTGCGAACTACCGCTACGTAGACATCGGCTGCAAGTATGCAAAGAAGCAGGAGGAGCTGATAAAGAAGGTGAAAGACGGTGATCTTTTCCTTGCCAAAGACTGGAAGATCGACTGCCCCGTGAAAAAATCAGAGTGAGTGCGCCCCGACAGTTATCGGGGGAGAGCGGGAATGCAGGAGTAGGTTAGGATGATAGCCGTTTCTGGAAAAAGGGCTTCAGCACCGTTCGGTCCAATACAATGAACGCGATGACGATGTTGCCGATGATAACAGCGTTTACGAGTATACGGGCGTTGATATTGAGGGTAGGTACGGTGTCTTTTACCAGGTCTGCCGGCTTCATGGCGTTGAGGTCCAACGTGGTGGTTACGGAGTCAAAAAAACCGGACGCCATCAGAATTGCTGTTCCTACGGCTGCGATGAGTGCGCCCGCGAGCAGCAGAATGCTTTTGCGTATAGGTTGAGCAGCCTCTTGTGAGGGTGCGTAGTTAAGATTTTCCATAACCTTGAGCGTAAAGTCGCGTGAAGGTTGCTCCCGGGGCAGTGCAGTCCGTAATGTAGTGTGGCTGGCCTGCAGCTCTTTAAGCCTGGCGCGCAGGGCCAGGTCTGTCTTCAGTTGTTGCTCCAATGCCAGTGCTTCAGCGGCGGTAAGCGAGCCGTCTATATATTCGAGGAGCTTATGATGTATAGCGGATGATGTTTTCATGTTCACGATGTTCAGAGGGTGATAGCTTCGTGGTTCAGCATGGTTTTCAATTCTTCTGCCAGCCTTAGCCTGGCGCGGTGCAGCCTTACTTTTATCGTATTAGTCTGCATGCCCGTAATTTCGGCAATTTCTTCCATTGAAAATTCTTCCAGATAGAAAAGCGAGAGGGCGGTGCGATCTGCTTCGTTGAGCGCCAACAGGGCTTTTGCGATATATTTCTTCTTGTCGGTCTTTTCAAGTATGCCTTCCGCTTCCTGGCCGTAGTGTATTACGGTGGTTTCTATATCCTGGAAGTGCTGACGCTGTCGGCGTTTATAGCTTACCGCGGTGTTGAATACGATGCGGTAGAACCAGGTGGAGAATTTAGCCTGGCGGTTAAAGCTGCGCAGATTGTGATAGGCCTTTATAAAAGAGTCCTGCGCTGCTTCTTCGGCATCGGGACGTGTCTGGAGAATACGCAGGGCAATGGTAAACGCATAGCTTTTATGCTTGTTTACGAGCTCCGCATAGGCCGCCTGGTCACCGGAGAGGATCCTGTCTATTACCGAATGGTCGGGGTCTATGATCATGACGGTGCTTGGACGTTGGCTAATAGAAGTAAGTTACAGGTTTACGGTGTATTGTTTTTTTTATTTGTGACGATGTAACCGTTTGGTGTGACGTAGCGTCCTAGGGCAAACTTCAAAACAAAAAGGAAATACAATTATGGTTGCTGTTATAGGTGTAATGATTCCCATCGTGGCATTGGTGGGGGCATTTATTCTGGTGATTTATCTGCGTAAGTATCAACACGACGAGCGCCTGGTAATGATCGAAAAAGGAGTGGGCGTGGAGCTCTTCGACAGTATGCGTCCACGCAGCGCATCAGGAGCATTGCGGGCGGCGCTGCTACTGATCGGGTCTGGTCTCGGGCTTTTGATGGGGCATGTTTTGGAAAGAAACCTGAATATGGAAGAAGAGGTCGCTTATTTTTCGATGGTACTTATTTTCGGAGGCCTTGGGCTTGGCGCCGCTTACCTTGTTGAGGAAAAGAAGATCAAGGAAGAGCGCAGCCGCCAGTACGTAAACCCCAGCGGATCTTTTAAGGAAGAGCGGATAGCCTGACGGCATAAGATACCCCTGATTTCAGGGATGACTTAAGACCTGCGGTAAAAACTGCGGGTCTTTTATCGTTTGAAAAGTGTACAAAATCATTACAGGGATTCAACAGTTTGTAGAATCCTTCTACAGTCCCACCCGTTTTGGGCGTTGGGTCGATACTGTTCAAGTAACTGATTTGCAGTTTGTTGTGTGTTTACTTAAACCTTGGCACATCGTTCGAATAAAGGTTTAACAGAACTAATGTTTCATTAAAACCTTTTAAGTCATGAAAAAAGTAATGTTCGCTCTCGTAGCTTCTTTTATCAGTGGTGCAGCCGTATATGCTCAAACTCAACCTCAAACAGAAACTCCTTCTAACGCAGCAGTAGCTGTTGAGCAAGAGCAGAAAGTGAAGATCAAATCAGAAGAACTTCCTGAGGCTGTTAAGAAGTCTCTCGAAGCACAAGAATATAAAGGCTGGTTGATCAACGCTGCATATCACACTGCATCTACCGATACATACACAGTTGAACTGAAGAATGGTGCTGAAACAAAGACCATCAAGTTTAACAAAGACGGAAAGAAAGTAGACTAATTCCGGGCTTTAACAACCTGTAAAACGCTGAAATAAAGAAAGCTGGAAGAAATTCCAGCTTTCTTTTTTATTTTGAGTTATTTTCAGCCATTAATTATGGCTGCGATTTTATTAATAGAGGATGACCTGACCTTCTCCCGGATATTGGAGGGTTTTCTGACGAAACAGGGGTTTCAGGTTGCCGTTAGTCACAACGGCAAAGAGGGGATAAAGACATTTCTGTCCAAATCGTTCGATCTTGTATTGCTCGACTACCGATTGCCCGATGCTACGGGTATGGATCTGCTACAGGAGATCAAGGGTACATCGCCGGCAACGCCTGTCATTATCATGACGGGCTTCAACGACATCCGTACTGCCGTAAGGGCGATCAAGGTTGGAGCATTTGAATACATAACGAAGCCCGTCAATCCCGACGAGTTGCTGATGGTGGTACAGCAAGCGCTGAAGAAAGAGAAAGAAAAAACAAAAGAGCAGGCGCACACTTCTCCTAAAAAGGGTACCCCGGCGGTAAAGCAATTTGTAGAGGGAAGAAGCACCGCTTCGAAAAAGCTTCACGAATATATCCGACTGGTGGCGCCTACGAATATGTCTGTTATTATCGAAGGTGAAAGTGGAACCGGTAAGGAATATGTAGCCCGCACTACTCACCAGCTCAGTGAGCGCGCGAACAAAACATTTATAGCCGTAGACTGCGGCGCTCTTTCCAAAGACCTCGCGGCAAGTGAATTATTCGGCCATATAAAGGGTGCCTTTACCGGCGCTGTCCAGGACAAGACCGGCCAGTTTGAAGCTGCCGACGGCGGGACGTTGTTCCTGGATGAAGTTGGCAACTTATCCTATGAAGTACAGGTAAAGCTGCTTCGCGCTATACAGGAGCGTGTCATACAACCGCTGGGCAGCAATAAAGAGATCCACGTCGATGTACGTATAATAACGGCCACGAACGACGACCTTTCGGAGAGCGTAAAGAACGGTCATTTCCGCGAAGATCTTTATCACCGCCTCAATGAGTTCAAGCTTCATGTACCTCCGCTGCGCGAGCGTGAGAACGATCTTATGGAGTTTCTTGAATTTTTCCGCGAATCTTCCAACCAGGAGCTTAGCCGGCATGTGAACGGATTCGATCCGGAGGTAATGGAAATTTTCAAGGCATACGATTGGCCGGGTAACCTGCGCGAGCTTCGCAACGTGGTGAAGCGCGCCGTACTGCTCACCCAGGCGGAGATGGTTACCGTGCAGGCGTTGCCTTCTGAAATGATCATGGCTGTACGCAATCCCGTAGCACGGATGACCACTGCAACGTCTGGTCAGGGTAATGCGCCGATATACGATCTGAAGGCTCTGCAGGAGACGCAGGAAAAAGAGATGATCATGAAAACGCTGCAGGAAGTTCGTTACAACAAATCGAAAGCAGCGCGTATCCTCAATATAGATCGCAAAACGCTGTACCTGAAGATGGAGAAGTACGGCATAGAATAGCCGTAAAAACTTTATCCACGTACGGATTGCTCGGTAGTCATTGTGCGGATCGTTTCCAGCAGCTTGTGTGCTTCTGTTTTAGCATATATAAGCTGCGGCAACATTGCTTCAAGCGTAGTGCCCTGTACGATGTTGTCTTCAAGGCTTCTTAGTTCGGCAGAAAGCTGCGCGACACCGATCTGTCCGATGCGGCCCGCGAGCTTATGTACGATTTCGCGTATCGGGTCGACTTCCATCAGGTTTATCTTTTCTTCCAGTTTCTCCAGGTCGGCTGCGGTTTCGTCCTGGAATTGATTCAACACCGAGAGGAACAGACTTTCATCACCCAGCGTCATTTGTCGCAGGGCGGTGAAGTCGGGAGCCGGGTCCATGATGGTTGCCGATTCCTGAGCCGCGTTTTGTGCATGTACAGCCGGCGTTATGCCAAGCAGGCTGACGAGCTGGCGTTCGTGAAAGGGTTTTGTTAGCACGATGTCAAACCCTTCGTCTATAAGCGCCTGCCGCTCCTGGGGGAATACGTGGGCTGTCAGGGCTACAAACTTTACGTTGGGGCTATACGTCTTCCGGAGCGCATGACACAGCTCTACGCCGTTTATGTGTGGCATACGTATATCCATCAATATATGCGTCACCTGCGGATCCGGCTTCTGGTTTAGCAGCTTTTCAGCTTCCCGATATATGATGTGGTCGACATTGTGTTTTTTCAGGATCAGGCTGCTCAGCCGTAGTATCATCGCATCATCGTCTACCACCAGTACTTTGCCGTGGAAGGCCGGCATTGGCAGAAGGGTTTCTTCGTCGTGACTGGCGACCGTCCCGGCGGTTGCTTTAGCAAACGGAATCACTACCGTGAATACAGAGCCCTGCCCAACCTGGCTGGTTACGTTCAGCGTTCCGGACTGCGCTTCCACTAACGATTTTACAATGGTAAGCCCCAGCCCTGTGCCTCCATACTGGCGCGCGATCAGTGTATTAGCCTGCTCGAACTGGTTAAATATCTTCCGGAGGTCTTCGGCCTGTATGCCGATTCCGGTGTCGGTTATTTCAAATGTACAGAGTATGGCACCATTGTCTGTTTCTTCTGTTTTTACGGCGAGCTTCACATAGCCTTTGCTGGTGAATTTCACGGCGTTACCTAACAGATTATAGAGAACCTGTCGCAGGCGGAACGAATCGCCCTGCAAAGTGTAATCGGCAGTTTGTTCCTGGTCGAGCAGGAGCGTGAGGTTTTTACGATCGGCCTGTATCCGTATGGCGGCTTCTATCTCCCGGATAACGGATATAAGCCGGAAGTTCTCGTGAGCCAGCGTGAAATTACCGGATGAGATACGACTGTAGTCCAACACTTCGTTTACGATGTGCAACAAGTGCTCCGACGAACTGTGAATGGCATCAACTGCTTCGGGCGCGAGTTCAGGCTGACTCTGTATCTGTTCCGCAAAGCCTATTATGGATTGCAGCGGTGTACGAATCTCATGGCTCATGTTTGCCAGGAAGCGTTGCTTGATCTGGCTAAGCTCTTCGGCCTCGTCTCTTGCCTTCTCGAGTTGTTCTTTATAGTAGTTGCTTTTGGTTATGTCTATCCAAATACGGTATATCAGCAGCGCGGCGCCCAGGAAGAACACGAGCAGCAATATGCTGATGCGCATGGTGCTTTCGTTTACCAATGTGCTTGCGCGGTTACTCTTGTCTTTCATCAACGCGAGCTCTTCGCCTTCTACATCATGGAGAATGTTAAGCAGCTGATTTATAAACAGGCTATTGGCATGTATAAGCTCCAGCTCCTGGTGCAGAAGCCGGCGGTTCTGTGTACGCTGGTCGGTTTCCAGGTCGTGCATGATCTTCTCCACTTCGTCCAGGGCTCTGTTCTGTTTGGCCACGGCCAGTGTATCCACACTTATGCTTAGCTCCTCCTGTACTTTTACCCGCGTGGTTTCCTCCGGATGTACGTTCTTCTTCTTGGAGAAGATCTTGCCTATAAAGGATCGTTCATCTTTCTGTGGTGTAGGCACAGTATCACGCACGTAAGTAGTAGTAGTCTTTTTTTGTGTGGTAACAACGCTGGTGTCTATCTCCAGCTTTTTGGTTTCTATAATGGAAGAGAGGGTGTCGATCTTCCTTGACAGGCTCCTGTTATCAACCATCTTTGTTTTGAGCTTGAGATACGAGAAGAACAGCTTGTCCCGCTTCTTCAGGATTTCCTTTATTGACGAAATACGTTTCAGCTGTGTACTGTCCCAGGCTAAAAGGCTCAATGAGTCGATCATAGCCATCGCGTCCTGTGATTGGTTGAGGAAGGCTTTATAGGGCTTTTGGGGATTTCTTATTGCTTCGGCGCGCTGGAGTTGATCAAGTGTGGTGATCTCCTGAAATACGCGGTTCAGGAACGTTAGTTTTTCGTTTGGCTCGGAAAGCTCGGCCACCGTTCCAAGCATATTTTTGAACGCAAAATTGGAGATTCCCAGGGCCAGCAGTATAGCCAGAAAAGCCAGGGTAAAGCCGGCCAGAACCTTTCCTTTTACTGAAGCGGGCGAACGTTTTTTAAAATACTCCATCAGCGTTCATAACATAGGACGAGAGTGGAAAGTTAACGAGAAACGGCAAGATTACCGGGCGGTTTTCGGTAAATAGCCTCCTGAGCGCCTGGAACAAAGGGTATTGAGCCATACCAACGCCATGGCAACGTCGTACCAGCGTCATACCAACGCCATACATACTTCTTAACCAGGCCTTACCGGGGCTAACCGTTACCGCATAACAGCCGGGTTCAGGTTTACTGAAGCGCGGCAATCTCGTCTTTGATATGCTGAATCCTGTTAGCGGGTGATGGATGTGTACTTTGGAATTCCGGTTGTGACGAGTTGCCGGAGGCTTGCTGGAGTATTTCCATGACCTCTATCATGGCCCTGGGTGTGTAACCGGCCTGGTGCATATAATTTACGCCGAACTTATCGGACTCGAGCTCATCATCACGACCGAACTTGAGGTTGATCATCTGGCCTACATAAGAGGAGATCATATTCGGGTCGTTGGTGGCAATCTGCCCGGCACTGATCAGGCCCTGGGTAAGCTCCATCTGTGCCATTTGTTCAGCCGAATGACGCCCGATAACGTGACCTATCTCATGCCCCAGCACACCCGCCAGTTGATCGTCTGACGTGAGGCGATCTGCAAGCCCTTCTGTTATGAAGACATTGCCACCTGGCAGCGCGAAGGCGTTTACGGTTTTATCGTCTGCCAATACTGAGAAATGAAATTCATAGGGTGATCGGACGGCATCGGTCTGCGATACGATGCGGTTTCCTATCTCCCGTACTTTGCGCTGTAGTGCCTCGTCTGTAGAGAGACCGCCGAACTGGCCGGCCATTTCGGGAGCAGATTGATTGCCGAGTGCTATTTCCTGCTCGGGTGATAGCGACACGTATTGCTGCTCTCCTGTAATAGGGTTGAGCGAGCGTTTGCCGAAGTAAGATATGATGGCGACGATGGCTACCAGTGCAGCCATGATCAATCGTGTTTTACCGGACCGCATAAGTTTGTATAGTTTTTTGTCATGAAGAAATGATGGGTGATTGGTTTGACTAAGTTAATAATCGACGGTTGCTTTTGCTATAGGATTTTATATAAGACATGGAGCCGTATATGATGCACCGGTTTTGGCTGGCGATGCGTGTGTGTATACGGCTCCTGTCATTACTTATGATTTGTTACATGGTTTATAAGTCCCTGCCGCGTATAAGTCGCAACAGAATGGCGATAACCGCAATGACCAGAAGGATATGTATGAGGCTGCCTATGCTATACACAAAGACACCCACAAACCAACCGATGATGAGGATTATCGCAACGATATACAAGATGTCGCTCATGGTTTTTTAACGTTTGTTACTAGCCTTATATATTGGAAAAGGGTGCCAGCGTAGAAATAGTTGTTTTTAAGGGAATTCGGAGGTTTTGTGTAATGGAGTGTGGAATTTAGGGGTGGAATGCTGTGGAATAGTTCAACAGGGACAAGGATTAATGGATCCCGATAGAGATCGGGACAAGTTGTAAGGATGACCAGGATGGAAAATCAGTGTGAGTGCGGAGTGCTAGAGCTAAGGGAGCGGGAGATAACAGTGCGGGTGCGAAGTGTGAGAGCGATGAGTTTGAGTGTGTGGAGGGAGTATATGGGGAGGACATAAAAAAACGTCATAGTTTGAGCTATGACGTTTTTTTGTTTCTTTATGGTTGATGGATCGAATTACTCGCCCTGGTTGAAATTGAGGGCGACATATATCTGGCCGAGGGAGTTTTTGGCGTCGCCAAGAACCTGTTTGGCGCCATCGCTCTTGGCGATTTGCTTCATGCCGAGGTTGTAGCGTGCGCCGAGCTGAACGGCACCGACGTTAAAGCCTATACCACCGGCAAGACCCCAGTCCCAGTTTTCGAAGTTTTTGCGATCTACTGAATTAAAGTCGTTGCCCAGATCGCCTTCTGTTTTAATGCTAGCGCCTGCCAGGTATGAGAAATACGGACCGGCATGGATCTCAGCAACCTCTCCCAGTTTGAATACTGCGAGCACGGGCACATCGATGTAATCGAGGTTGAATTTTGTTTCCTGGTCGATAAATCCGGTGGATTCGAACTTAAGACCTTTTGCAGAGTAATTCACCTCAGGCTGGATGGCGAATACATCGCTGGAAAGAATCTGCGCATACACACCGGCATGAAAACCGTATCGTATGTTGTTATCCGTTACATCGCTTGAGTAGAGGTTAGAAGCATTCAAACCTCCTTTGATACCTGCGCGTGGTCTTTGTTGAGCCTGGGTATCGTTAGCATAGAAGAGCGCAGCAACTGCCATCATGGCGCCCATAACTATCTGGTACTTTCTAAATACTTTTTTCATTTGTGTTTTCAATTTTAGTTTAACATCAATCAACTCGATTGTAACATCGGTTAACATCATCTGTATGTGCTTCAGGAAAGCTATGTGCCACGCGGCCTATAGCCCGTGCGTAACGCCGTTAAACCGCGTTTATAAGCTTATAAATGAGCTTTTTAGCCGAAAAAATAAATTTTTAATAATGCTTGCACGGTGGGAACTTTACTCAACAAGCTGTAGAAATTTTTCACGAAACAAGGGTTGGTTTGGGGTCAAAATTGCCTTGTAACTATCTATTGTTCAGTTATTTATGATTTGTTTATCTCGTTGTTTCGCAGTTTTAAAATTCCTGGCACAGTATTCTCCATAAGAAAAGGCATGAAAGGTTTAGCATAAATAAACCGATCTATAAATAGAATATATATAACAACTAAACTGTTTTAATTATGAATATGAACACAACAGCAAAGGTGCTGGGCGGATTTTTACTCGGCGCAGCCCTTGGAACAGCTACAGGTCTTCTTATATCGCCTGCGAGTGGAAGAAAGAACCGCAAGATGCTGAAGCGTCAATCACAGAAGTATTCGCAACAAGCTATAGATACCGTAAACGAGTATCTTGGCGGCATACGTAAAGGCTATAATAAACGTGTAGATTCTTATGCCGACAATGGCAAGGTGGCTATCGAGTCACTTAAGGATTCGTTGAAAGTTTAACAGCGCTATTGTACCTTAGATTGAAAATGAACCCATCAATATTTATGAAGACGTTACTGAAGATTGTTGCCTGCATTGTCATTACGTATGCGTTGCTGACTTTAACGCAGTGCAGCTCATCGACAACGAAAAGCAACAATGAAACGGTTGTAGTGCGTGAAGACCTTGAGCGTCAGCGCAAAGAGGTGAAGCAAGACCTGGAGCAACTGAGGCATGATATTGATGAGAAGTTGAAGCTTGTAGACCGGAAGCTGAGCGTGGCTTCCGATGATGCAAAGCTGCGGTTAAAAGAGGCAAACAAGGAGCTTATGGAGGAGAAAGGTGAAGTAGAGGAGGCTCTTGATGATGTTGAGAGGGCAACGGAGGAGACGTGGAGTGATGTAAGGGAAGGAGCCCAGGATACGTTTCAATATGTGAAGCGGGATTTTAACGAGCTGGGAGATCGCATAAGCGATCTGTTTGATTCGGCATCCTGATAATGACGGATAAGCGCTTTGTTGTGGAAGCCGTCACGTATAGATGTTCGTGACGGCTTTCTTTTTTAAAGACTATAAAGAAATATGATTTTATGGAGTATACGTTTATGAAGCGGAAGTTGATAACGTTGGTGATCGGTATTTCGATCTTTCTGTTATTCCTTGCCGGCCAACTGATCCGGTAAACCAGAGCGAGAGCGGAGGGAATGAAAACAGGGGAGCTATTAACGGCGCTATTGTATTGTTATTGCGTTGCCAGTGTTACGATAAAATAAATTATTATGAGCAGGATTAGTACGGCATACATGATGAGGTCTACCCTTACGTAGGGTTTATACTCCTGGTAGAACGCTTTTAGTTTTTTAAACATGCCGTAAAGGTAGGGATTTTCCCCTGTAATATGCTCGGGTTACAATTTTCGGGGTGGCGCTTCGTCTCACCCTTTATGACTTATTTTAAAAATATTTACCGGGGCTATAGGGGTGAGTGTAATGTTGGTTGTCTGAGAGCAAACCAATATTTAAACATGATCCGATTTTTCTTAATTGTTGCAACGCTATTGGTGCTGAGCACGGCAGCCCGGTCGCAAGAGAAAGTTACCCTTAACGGTTATATCAGAGATGGAGCCAATGGTGAAGAGCTCATCGGGGTATCCGTTTACATTCCCCAGCTCAAGGCGGGCACCGTTACCAACGGTTATGGATTTTATGCGCTTACCGTTCCCAAAGGCACTTATGATGTTCAATACAGCTATATGGGATACGTTACGCAAACGGTTTCGGTAGAGCTCAACAGCAACGTATCGCGTAATACTGAGCTTGGCAGCGATGCCCGGGTCATGGATGAGATTGTGGTGACTGAGAAGCGTTTAGATGAGAACGTTGTATCTGTGCAGATGAGTAAAAACTCGCTGAACATCGACCAGATCAAAAAACTGCCGGCGTTGTTTGGCGAGGTGGATATAATCAAGAACATTCAAATGTTGCCGGGCGTGATTTCGGCAGGTGAGGGTACGTCGAGCTTTTACGTGCGTGGCGGTGGCGCCGACCAGAATCTTATTCTGATTGATGAGGCTCCGATCTATGACCCGTCTCACCTTGGTGGCCTTGTATCGGTTTTTAATGCTGATGTTATCAAAGAATCCGAGCTCTATAAAGGCGGTATACCGTCACGGTTCGGTGGACGTCTGTCGTCTATACTTGAAGTGCGGACCCGTGATGGAAACAGCAAGAACTTTGCCGCCTCGGGTGGTATCGGTACGCTAGCGAGCCGTTTGACAATTGAAGGTCCTATTAAAAAAGATAAAAGCTCGTTTATCCTGTCCGGCCGTACATCGAACATCGGTCTTTACCTGAAGATGGCCGATACCGACAACGGTGTTAATTTTTACGACCTCAACGGTAAGGTTAACTGGCGAGCCAACAACAAGAACCGGTTCTTTGTATCGGGGTACATGGGCCGTGACAAGTTAACGTTCAGCGGCGGTGATGCCAGTTTCGGCTGGGGTAACGCTACCGGTACCTTCCGGTGGAATCACCTGTTTAACGAACGCCTGTTCTCCAATACTTCGGTTATCGTCAGCCAATTCGATTATTCTCTCGGTATAAAGGATCCTGCCCAGGGCTTTGAATGGAAATCGAACCTGCAGGAAGTGGCCCTGAAGAACGATCTTTCCTACTCACTGAATTCCAATAACGAGATCACTTTTGGTTATCACCTTACGGGCCGCAGTTTTCTGCCGGCAGACATCAAGCCGACTTCTGACGGCTCGATATTCAAAGCCACTAAATTCGATAAGATGTATGCCCTTGATCACGCGCTTTATGTTAGTAATGAACAGCGTGTTAACGACAAGCTTACGCTTGAGTACGGTCTGCGGTTATCCATCTTCCAGAATGTCGGTAAGTCGGACGTGATATTGTATGAAGATCCTAAAAACGTGGTGGATATTAACCGTTTAGATACGCTGCATTATGGCGCGTGGAAAAACATCAAGACGTATGTGAACCTGGAGCCGCGCCTTGGTATACGCTACTCGGTGGGTGAAGATCAGTCGGTAAAGGTGTCGTATAACCGTATGGTTCAGAATACTCACCTTGTGTCAGGCGGTACCGTGCCGCTGCCTTTCAACACGTGGAGTCCGAGCAGCTACTACCTGAGGCCTCAGATTGCTGACCAGATCGCTGCCGGCTACTTCCGCAACCTGAACAACAATATGTATGAGGTGGCTGTGGAGACCTATTATAAGAACATGAAAAACGTTACAGACTTTGCCGACAATGCGGAGACGCTGCTCAATAAAGACCTGGTGCTGGAGTACCGTCAGGGTAAGTCATGGTCGTACGGTGCCGAGTTTATGGTGAACAAGAAGGAAGGTCGTCTTACGGGTATGCTGAGCTACACATGGTCGAAGACGATGCGCGAGATACAGGGTGTTAACAAGGGTAACAAGTTTCCTGCAGGTTATGACCGCCGCAATGTACTGACCGCGACGGCCGCTTATGATCTGAGCAGAAAATGGACTGTTGGGGCAACGTTTACGTACAGCACCGGCAGGCCGTTTACCATACCGGCAGCCAAGTACGAGTTTGACTCTTATCATCCTGATATGATCACCGAGCGCAATGGTTATCGCCTGCCGGCTTTCCACCACCTCGATCTGTCGGCTACGCTCAACCCGAACAAGAATGCCAACCGCCGCTGGAAGGGCCAGTGGGTGTTCTCGATCTACAACGTGTATAGCCGTCAGAATGCCTTTGCTGTATACACACGCACGAAGCAGGACGACGACGGCAATGTGATCGGCGATGGTACCCAGAAGGAAGCCCGCATGATCTACCTGTTCCCTATTCTTCCTTTCGTAACGTACAACTTTAAATTCTAAGAAGTCTCATGAGAAATATATTCATCGCCATTGTCCTGGCAGCTACGCTTACGGCGTGTGAAAAGACAGTTATTCTCGATCTTGATCAGACTACCAATAAGCTTGTTATTGAAGGATGGGTTACAGATGTGCCGGGCCACCAATTTGTGAAAGTAAGCCGTACATCGGGGTTCTATACTACCGGCAAGACGCCTCGCGTAACGGATGCCACGGTGGTAGTGGAAGACGACAAGGGTAACACCTATACTTATATTCACAATCCTAACAATAATGCCGATTCGATGGGGTACTACCTGCCGGAGGTTCCATTTGTAGGTGAGACCGGGCATACCTACTACCTTACGGTGGTGGCTGACGGACAGACATACGAAGCGCAGGATCATCTTAACCGTACGGTATCGATAGATCGCCTTGAGACGCGCGTGGACGAAGACGAGGAGAAGGACCCTAAGGATGCCGGTCGTTTCTACGAGGTGTTGATCTATGCACACGAGCCCCAGGAAACACGCGATTACTACCTTTTCAAATTCTATCGCAACGGGCAGCTGGCATTTGATTCGGAATCGGATATTTATTTTACCGACGACGAACTGATCGGCGAGGAGATCGACGGTATTTCGGGAGCCGCTTTCTATGCATTGAACGACCTGGCTCGTGTGGAGAGCTACAGTTTGAGTCGGGAAGCTTTTATTTTCTACCGGGATCTGCAAAAAGTTTTGAATAACGATGGCGGTATGTTCAACCCGCCCGCGGCGGACCCGCGCTCAAACATTTCCAACGGAGCGCTGGGCTTTTTTCAGACAAGCGCCATGGTGAGCGCCGAGATAACGGTAACCGAGTAGGTTTCTACGAACAGCCCCGAAAGAATACACTTTCGGGGCTTGCTTTTGACAAAAGGGAGTTTCATCTTTCCTTAGGTAAAACCGCGCCTGATGAAGAAGATTCTTCCTTTTGTTTTTTTTGCTTTTATACCCTCATTATATGCCCAGGTGGTGCTCGAAAATAACCCAAGTGGGTTGAAGTGGTATGAAGTAAACACCCCCCATTTTCGTGTGTTGTTCCCTGAGGGGTTTGACGATCAGGCGCAGCGCATGGCACACACGCTAGAGCATATTCACGATCCGGAAGCCCGTACCATGGGTGCTTCGCCACGCAAGATCTCGGTAGTGCTCCAGAATCAATCTTCTATATCCAACGGTTTTGTGACACTTCTACCCCGGCATTCGGAGTTCTATACCATGCCGCCGCAGGATTATAACTTTGCCGGTACAAACGACTGGCTGAACCTGCTGGCTTCTCACGAATATCGTCACGTAGTTCAGTATCAGCACGCTACCCGCGGTTTTAACCGTTTATTCTATTACCTGTTCGGCAATCCAACGTTAGCGGGTATGGCACAGGTTGCGGCGCCGCAATGGTTTTGGGAAGGAGACGCTGTAGCCACTGAAACTGCCTTTACCCCGAGTGGCCGCGGGCGTATACCCAATTTCGGCCTTGTGTTCCGCACGAACCTGCTGGAGGGACGTTCTTTCAATTATCATAAACAATATCTGCGTTCGTACAAGCACAACATTCCGAACCATTATGTGTTGGGATATCATATGATAAGCTACCTGCGCCGCAAGACGAACGATCCGGAAGTTTGGGAGAAGGTGGTGGGCCGGTCGTGGAGTGTGCCCTTTGTGCCGTTTGCGTTCTCAAACTCCGTAAAGCATTATACAAACCGCTACATAACCGGCTTGTATCGCGATATGGCGGCGGAGCTTACCAAAGAATGGCAGGACCAGATAAACCAATTGCAGCTCACTACTTTTGAACGTATACCCGTGCGCAGGGGCAATGCTTATACGGATTATGCCTATCCGCAGCCCCAGGCTGATGGAAGTGTGCTGGTGATGAAACGGGGCATTGGCGATATCGAGCAGTTTGTAGAGCTTCGCGATGGCAAAGAGGAACGCATCTTTACCCCCGGCTATATAAACGATGCGGGTATGCTCTCTACCACGGCTAACCAGATCGTGTGGAACGAGTTCGGATATGATCCTCGTTGGCAGGTGCGTAACTATTCGCTTATAAAAGGTTATGACCGTGTGCGTAAGCGGCGGTGGGTGCTTCCGAATCATTATACGCGCTATGGATCTGCTGCTATTTCGCCCGATGGTACACGCGTAGCCACTGTGCGGTCGGATAACGGCTATAAGCATACCCTTGTGATCCTTTCCATTCCTGACGGCCGAGTGGTTCGTGAGTTTGCCAATCCGGAGAACAGCTTCTATGCTATGCCACGTTGGGATGATAAGGGGGGGAATATTGTTGTACTGAAGACAACGAAGGCGGGTAAGACTATACGTATTCTACCCGTAGAAGGCGAGGGGGGAGAAGATGTATTGCCTGTTAGCCAGGAGAATGTGGGTCACCCTGTATTATACGGTGATTACCTGTTCTTCAACTCGCCGGCTGGCGGCATAGACAATATATACGCGCTCGATCTCCGTACACGGCAACGCTACCAAATTACCGTCAGTAAATATGGCGCCTACTATCCGGCAGTCAGCCCGGATGGCAAGTTTATATATTATAATGAACAGGGGCGCGATGGGCTGGATGTGGTCCGCATGCCCTTCGATCCGTCGGGCTGGCGAGTAGAGCAGCCGGTAGAGGGTTCAAAGCCTCTATATCAAACCCTGGTGGAGCAGGAGGGAAGGCCCACATTGCTGGACACTATATCGCAGGACAAACTGCCCGTGCGGCGCTATAGAAAGATCCGGGGCATACTAAATCCGTTCAGTTGGGGTGCTTTCGTTGACAATACGCTTAGCCAGGTGGACTTCGGCATAACATCGCGTGATGTTCTGAATACCACCAACCTAACGGCCGGGTATGTATTCGACCTGAACGAACGTACCGGCTACTGGCGTGCGGGGATAAGCTACCAGGGGCTATATCCAATATTGGATGTGAGCTTCAGTAAAGGCAGCCGCTCGGTAGACGAAGATCCGGTAAGTACATTGATCGTACGCGGCCAGGACTCTACAATAGTGACCAACGATATCACCTTCAAGTGGGATGAGCAGAATGTTGAAGGGGGTGTGCGCCTGCCGCTGATTACCACGAGCTCTAAATACTCGGGCGGTGTGACTATAGGCAATGCGGTGGGCCTCACCCAGGTAACCAATTTTCGTAACAACCTCGTACAAGAGCGGTTTGTGCCGGCTATCATCCGGAATGATACCATTGTAAGTGTATATCCATTCTTCGATTATCAGGGTAACGGCAATCTTGTATATAACCGGTCTACATTCTCGGCCTATCGCTTGCTAAAGACCAGCCGGCGTGATATTTACAGTCGGTGGGGCCAGTCTCTTTATGTAAATTATTATAGTACGCCTTATGGTGGTGATTTGAGCGGGGGCTTATTCTCGACCATCGGTTATCTGTATCTGCCCGGGCTGTTTAAACATCATTCGTTGTGGGGCTATGGGGCGTATCAACAGACGCTGGTATCCACGAGATTCAGCGACGCGCAGCATGATTACATGTTCCGCAATACGGTACCGATACCACGGGGGCTGGACGTGAATCGGTTCCAGCGTTTTTACTCGATGTCTGTGAACTATACGTTGCCTGTGTGGTATCCGGACGTTGCGTTGGGGCCGATCCTGAATATTCAGCGTGTGAGATTAAACGGATTTTTGGACCATGCTATCGGGGAGTTTCGGTTTTTTAATGGGAGCAATACCACCTATACGTCGGTTGGTGGTGAAGTGCGGTTCGATATAAATATTATGCGGTTCCTGCCGCAGATGAATCTGGGGCTGCGGTATTCGTATGGTTTGAAGCCGTCGGTAACGAAGTTTGAATTCCTTCTGGGGACATTTAATTTCTAGTGATGTAAAAAAGTGTTGAAAATCGTCTTTTATACCCTATTTTTGGACACTTATTTCGGCCCGGTGTAGTACTGCAATGGTTTGCAAAGGGTTGAAATACGATAATTTGAATAGTTAAAAACGAGAAATACGAATGGCAGAAATCGTACGCATGCCAAAGATGAGCGACACCATGACAGAAGGTGTGATCGCCAAGTGGCACAAGAAGGTTGGAGATACCGTTAAGTCGGGAGAACTCATGGCCGAGATCGAGACGGACAAGGCGACCATGGATTATGAATCGTTCAATACAGGTACTGTTCTGTATTTGGGCGCGCAGGAGGGACAAGCCGTTAAGATCGACGATGTTCTGGCTGTGGTGGGTAAGCCCGGCGAGGATTACTCAGCATTGCTTTCCGGTGGTGGTGCAAAAGCAGAGGCTCCGAAAGCAGCTCCTGCAAGCGGCGGCGGTTCAGCTTCTGCAGCAACGGCTACCGCTACAGCGGCTCCGGCAATTGATACGTCAGGTATCAAGGCGGAGATCGTGATTATGCCGAAAATGAGCGATACCATGTCGGAAGGCGTGATCGCAGCGTGGCACAAGAAGGTTGGTGACAGTGTAAAATCTGGCGAATTGCTGGCCGAGATCGAGACCGACAAGGCCACCATGGAGTATGAATCTTATAACACCGGTACGCTGTTGTACATTGGTGCTGAAGCCGGTAAGGCTGTAGCCGTAAATGGTGTACTGGCTGTTATTGGTGAGAAAGGTGCAGATTATCAGACGCTTCTCAAGGCGAATGAAAACAAGGACTCTGGTGCCCCTGCAGCTGGTGGTTCACAACCTGCTGCTGTTCAGTCGGCTCCGGCCGCTGGACAATCCGCTCCGGCAACGGCAGATCATTCGACCAACGGGCGTATCAAGGCATCGCCGCTGGCTAAGAAGCTTGCTAAAGACAAGGGGGTTGACATTGCTAAGATACAGGGTTCCGGTGACCACGGCCGCATTACCAAGCGCGACGTAGAAGGCTTCAAGCCTGGTGCTGAAGCTGCTGCTCCTGCTGCTAAATCAGGTCAGGCTGCGCCAAGCATATCACTGCCGAAGGTAGTAGGCGAAGAAAGCTTCGAAGAAGTACCGGTATCGCAAATGCGTAAGGCTATTGCCCGTCGCCTGGCGGAGAGCAAGTTTACCGCGCCGCACTTCTACCTGACCATGGAGATCAACATGGATAAGGCCATCGAAGCGCGTAAGAGCATCAACGAAGTAAGCCCTGTGAAAGTATCGTTCAACGATATCGTGATCAAGGCGGTTGCAGTAGCGTTGCGCCAGCATCCTGATGTAAATTCCAGCTGGTTGGGTGACAAGATCCGTAAGAACCATCACATTCACATCGGTGTGGCTGTAGCGGTAAAAGACGGTCTGCTTGTTCCTGTAGTACGCTTCGCGGACAACAAGTCGCTGGCTTACATTAGCCAGGAAGTAAAAGAGCTTGCGCAGAAGGCTCATGATAAGAAACTTCAGCCCTCAGAGTGGGAAGGCAGCACCTTTACGATCTCTAACCTGGGTATGTTCGGTATAGAAGAGTTCACTGCGATTATCAACTCACCTGATTCGTGTATCCTCGCGGTAGGCGGTATCAAGGAAACTGCCGTGGTTAAGAACGGTCAGCTTGCTGTTGGTAACGTTATGAAGGTAACGCTCTCCTGCGATCACCGCACGGTGGACGGAGCAGTAGGCTCTGCGTTCCTCAAGACGTTCAAAGGCCTTCTCGAAGATCCGGTTCGTCTGCTGATCTAATGATCTTAAACGATAGTGTCTTGCGGGGAAACCCGCAGGGCACTTTGTTTTTTAGTACGTATCATAATCAAACAACCCCTGGGGCTTCCGGGGGATTTTTATTTAATGACTATGGAAAAGATTCACGCAACCACGATTCTGGCGGTCAGACACAATGGACATGTGGCCATTGGCGGCGATGGCCAGGCTACCATGGGTAATTATGTAGCCAAAAGCAATGTGCGCAAGATTCGCAAGCTACAGGACGGCAAGGTGCTTACCGGCTTTGCAGGCTCTACGGCGGATGCATTTACGCTGCTGGAGCGCTTTGACGAGAAGCTCAACAGCTACGGCGGTAACATGAAACGTGCTGCTATAGAGTTGGCTAAAGACTGGCGCATGGATCGCTTTTTGCGTCGTCTTGAGGCGATGCTGATCGCTGTGAACAAGGATGAGCTGTTATTACTTTCCGGCAACGGCGATGTTATCGAGCCGGATCATGATGTGTGCGCTATCGGTTCCGGTGCTATGTATGCACAGTCTGCGGCGTTAGCGTTGAGGAAACATGCCCCTCATCTTTCAGCTGAAGAAATCGTGCGTGAGAGCCTTACTATTGCGGCCGATATTTGTATTTATACTAATCACAACCTGGTGATCGAGCAGATATAGTTAGTCGAGGATCGGACGATAAAAAAAGCCATACACAAGTATGGCTTTTTTTATTGCAGCAAATGATAATAGCATAAAAGAGGATATCATGCTATAATATCGACCTCCTGAATTCTATTATCAGCCTTTTTATGATTTGACCTTTTGCCAAAGTAGAATGATAACGCCGATACTGCGATGTAACTGATAATTCCCATGAAGTATCTGACGAAATCGTCTTTCCCAAGGTAGAGGCACCCCATAATAAAGCCAAGAAATATTATCAGAAATGCTCCGCTTATGTATCCGTATCGCGTTATTGTTTTTCGATGTTCTGTTGGCTGATTGGCGATAAACGATGATTGATATTCTAATAGCTTTTGGGCATAACTGGCCTGAAGATCTGAGTCTTTTGCTCTGAGCTTAAGTTCTTCGGATTCATTCAGAACCCTTTGCTGTTGAATTTTAATAAATTGATCAGCAGCGTCATCTGGAATTTGTTTTTCAGAATCGTCAAAATAGCGATCGTTTATGTAGTTTGTCATATTTATAAATTTCCACAACGAATTTTCCCAGGCCACAGGAGCCTAGCTCAGGATATATTATCCTGGAGCTCATAACGGTGTCGCGCTCTTGAGTCATGATCCTTAAAAATTCTTTAGCGCTGACAACTTTAACTATTTTATTTGATATGAAGCTAGGCATGAATTTTTGGGTTTGTTGCTCCTAATAAAATTGATTTTGGGAATAAAAGCCAGAGAAATATGCCTGAGATTTTAAATTTAAAATGCGTCTGAGTAGTGACCTTTATTCACTTGTACATGATTGACTTGTTATCGTAGGTCAAGTTTCATCATGTGCATTTGTATCGGGGGATGTTTCTTCGGAGAGTTTATCTACGAGTGGTGTCACGTCCGGATCGGTTTTCTGTGGTGTATCTTCCAGTAAGATAGTGAATGGCTTGAGGTGTTGTGTGTTGCTGAGTAATATTTTAAGCAAACCGATGCCCGGTACGGCGAGTATCATACCTGCGATGCCGAGTATCTTACCGCCGATAAGTAATGCTACGATGGCGGCCAGCGCATTGATACTTACTTTGGAACCTGTAATACGCGGTGTGATAAAATTGCCTTCCAGGAATTGTACGATGGAAAATACAATCACAACGCCAATGGCAGGACCGATACTGTCTTTGGTAATAAGCGCCATGATTATAGGCAGTAATGACCCGATGATTATACCCACATAAGGTATGACGGTTAACACTCCGGAGAGTATACCAAAGAATATAGCATGGTCTATCCCTACGATCAGCAAGCCGATAGAGTTGAGCGCGGCTATTATGAGCGTTACGAGGAGCAGGCCAGCGGAATACCCCTGTACGACATTCTCGGCATCTTTCCGCCAGCCGAGCTTGTCGGGCGGGAGTATGGCATAGAAGAAGTCGCGGAACTTGCTGCGGTATATGAAGAACAGGAATATATAGATAGGGATTTGTATAAGCGTGGAGAGCGTATTTGTTGTGGTCAGTAGTATGTCGCCCAGATAGAGGCATACACTTTTCATGGCTTCGGTTACCATTTTGTTTTGCTCCGACGTGCTGATGCCGAAGTCCCGGCGTAATGTGCCGCTTATCTGGTTTACATAGCTTTCAAAGCGCACCTGGAGGTTCGGTAAATCGTTTACCAGCGCGAAGACCTGGTCTACGATAAGCCATACAAACAGTACCATTACGACCACTGTCACGAGCAGGACAAGGGTTATTGAAAGGGCTGTGCCCAGGCCGCGCCGTTCGAGCTTTTTTACCAGGGGCAGCATAACGATAGCTATTATGGCGGCGAATGCCAGCGGTATGATAATGTCGCTGGCGAGCACGGTAGCTGTTATGGTAAGGGCAATGACAACGAATAGCTTGTATGTATAGTCAAGCCTGTCGAAGGGTTTCGGCGTTTTTTCGGGCATGAAGCAAGTTAAGCATTATCGATAGCCTTTAAAATGGCCTCGCACGATTCTTTGATCTGCTCTTCTGTTATGGTAAGCGGCGGCGCGATGCGGAAGCTATAGGGGTGCGACAGGAACCAGTATGTTATTACGCCAAGCTCTTTTGCTTTTTCTACTATACGCGACACTTGTTCTGCGGACCCGAAATCTATGGCAAACAAAAGGCCGATGCGGCGTATCTCTTTTATGGACGGGTGCTTCAGCAGCGACTCGAACAGTCTGCCCTTTTTCTCTACGTCTTTCAGCAGACCTTCTTCTTCAATGACTGTTAGTGTTGCCAGGGCGGATGCGCAGCAAACGGGGTTTCCGCCGAACGTGGTTATATGACCTAAGGCGGGGTCATGGGTAAGGCACTTCATGATAGCCTGAGAAGCTATAAACGCACCGATGGGAAGCCCGCCGCCGAAGGCCTTGGCGGTGGTGAGGATGTCGGGCACTATACCGAACTGCTCGAAGGCAAACAGGGTGCCTGTGCGGCCCATACCGGCTTGTATTTCGTCCAGTATGAGTAATGTACCGGTTTCGGTGCAGCGCTTGCGTACGGCCTGGAGGTATTCGCGGCTGGGTATGCGTACGCCGGCATCGCCCTGTACGGTCTCCATAATCACAGCGGCGGTGTCGGTAGTTATGGTTTCCAGGTCTGCCATTACATTGAAGTCGATAAATCTTACATCGGGCAGCAAGGGGCGGAAGGCCTGCTTCTTCACTTCATTGCCCGATACGCTCAGCGAGCCGTGTGTGCTGCCATGGTAGGCTTTGCGGCAGGCGATAAGCTGGGTGCGGCCGGTATAACGCTTGGCCAGCTTCAGCGCGCCTTCGTTGGCTTCAGTGCCTGAGTTTACATAGTAGACACAGTTCAATGTATCCGGCAGCAGGGAGGTGAGCTTACTGGCCAGCAGGTTTGGGGTGGCCTGGATGAACTCGCCGAACACCA
>Ga0247764_1000089_pt1 | contig 35012 bp, 31 predicted proteins | sample UWRJL051202B4_FD_179932 | JGI IMG/M metagenome (GOLD analysis project Ga0247764, IMG submission 179932) | Plant litter microbial communities from Arlington Agricultural Research Station in Wisconsin, United States - UWRJ-L051-202B-4 | ecosystem: Environmental > Terrestrial > Plant litter >...
AGGATAAGAAGTTTGTTTTGAGCTATTCGCCGTATTACCGCGAGCCTGGTTTTCTCAATGCGTTTATCCGGTTCGAGTCTATATTCACGGCTATTCAATATCTATCGTTTGCGCTTTTGGGCAACCCGTACATGGGTGTTGGTCGTAACCTGGCGTACCGGAAGTCACTTTTTCTGGATGTGAAAGGTTTCAATAATTTCCTGAATGTAACGGGCGGTGACGACGATCTGTTTGTGAACCAGCATGCGCGCGGCAAGGAGACGGTTGTGGAGCTGGGTGAGGATACTCTGGTATATTCGATTCCGAAGCGGACCTGGGGGAGCTTTTTCCGTCAGAAACTCAGGCACTTGTCTGTTGGCAAGCTGTATCGCTTCAAGCACCGGTTCCTGTTGGGATTATTTACGCTGACGGGGTTGTTGACGTGGTTTGCGGGTATACCGCTGGCGATTTTTTCGGATTATGTATACGTCATTGTCGGTCTGATAGTTCTTCGTATAATTTTGCTAACCATTACCACCCATATTGCCGTTAAACGCTTTGGGCAAAGGTTTGAGGTCTGGGCTGCGCCCTTTTTAGATTTTGTATATTCATTTTATTATCTTTCAACGGGCCTCGTAGCGTTAGTGTCAAAAAAAGTACGATGGAAGAACTAGAAGAAGAAGAAAGCCGGTTTTCGTCCAAAGCCATGGAAGATTTCCGCCTGATCGATATGGCGGTCGGGGGAGATGACAATGCTTTTGCCAGACTTTTGCAGCGTTACAAACGTCCGGTTTATCACATGATCCTGAAAATGGTTCGTAATGTGGACGATGCCGAGGATTTGACCATCGAATCTTTTGCCAAGGCTTTCCGCAGCCTGCACCGCTTCAAAAAAGACTTTACATTCAGCACGTGGTTGTTCCGCATTGCCACGAACAATACGATAGACTTTATCCGTAAGAAGAAGCTCAATACGCTGAGTATAGACAATACATTTACGGATGATGACGGCCAGTCTGTATCTATCGATGTGGAGGACGAGAATCTCGATCCGCAGGAGGAGGCTATCAAGCTACAGAAGGCGGAGCTGATCCAGGTGTTTGTAGACAAGCTACCCTCAAAGTATCAGAAGCTTGTACGTCTGCGCTATTTTCATGAGCTATCGTACGAGGAGATTGCCGAGGAGCTGGATGCCCCGCTGGGTACTGTAAAGGCTCAGCTGCACCGCGCCCGCGAGCTGATGTTCGAGATGGTGAAGAACAAGCGCGATCATATCTAAGTTTCAATCAGAAGGCTTTATACTTTCCATTCGTGTCGGACACTGTACAACATCCTGCCGGGATAATCAGTCATTATTTTCCTGGCCTTACCGCAAATCAAATAAGCCAGTTCGAGAAGCTGTATGCTTTATATAAAGACTGGAACGAGAAGATCAATGTTGTCTCGCGTAAGGATATCGACAACCTTTATATAAACCACGTTTTGCATTCGCTGGGTATAGCGAAGGTGATGGCCTTTCAGCCCGGTGCGTCTGTGCTCGATGTGGGTACGGGCGGTGGTTTCCCCGGTATACCGCTTGCTATTCTTTTCCCTGAGACACAATTTTATCTTGTCGATTCTATCGGTAAAAAGATCACTGTTGTGAACGGTGTGGCCAGCGGCGTTGGTCTGAAGAATGTACGCGCCGAGCAGATCCGCGCGGAACAAGTGAAAGGTCAGTATGACTTTATTGTGAGCCGTGCCGTGACCCGTATCAAGGAGTTTTATGGATGGATTCATCAGAAGGTGAAGGAGAAGTCTGTGCACCCGTTGGATAATGGTATACTGTATCTTAAAGGCGGAGATCTTGAGGAAGAACTCAACGAATTGAAGCGTCTTTACCAGATCTATGATCTGTCGGATTATTTCAAGGAGGAGTTCTTTGAGACGAAGAAGGTGGTTTATGTGCCGTTTTAGGGCGATTGTATATTTGCGTAACGGTGATTTCTTTTGAAAGGTTTGGTCGTCCGTAGGATCGACGTGTGACTGATTTATGCTGGTTCTTTTTATTCTCATTTGACAGACGGGGACATTTTGATGGAGCGTGAGCTTTGGAATGAGTGTTTATTTTATGGTTGACAAATTTTATAAAAATTAGTATGTTTGTAAACCTTTGGGTGAGGGGTAACGTTATAGATATATGGAGAAATTTGGAGAGCGTTTGAAGGCGGGAAGAATAATGAAGGGTTACTCATTGCAGGACCTGGCGGATGCTTTGGGGAACCGGGTAACACGGCAGGCTCTTAGTAAGTATGAGAATGGTTTGATGAATGCGGATTCTGAAGTGCTGTTATTGATTTGTAAAGCTTTGGGGGTGCGTCCGGATTATTTCAGCAGGGAGACCTGGGTTGGCATCGATAAGGTGGAGTTCAGGAATGATGCGAAGTTTTCGGTAAAGGAGAAGAAGAGTATACTGGAGAGGATTCGAGAATCTTTATCGCGGTATGTGGAGCTGGAGGAGATACTGGGGATAAATACGGCGTTTAAGCTTGGGTTTAACATCGGGCCTGTTGCGTCACGAGAAGATGTGGAGAACGCAGCTATAGAGTTGCGTAAGAAGTGGAAGCTGGGTACTGATCCTATCTTTAACCTGATCGAGTTATTGGAGGATCATCACATAAAGGTGGTTGAATTAGAGTCAGATAATGGCGCTATAGATGGTGTGTCGTTGCTGGTGAATGGCTCGATACCTGTTATTGTACTGAACAGGGGTACTGCTCAGAAGAGAAAGCCGTTGGATAGGATCCGGTTTACTGCTATGCATGAGCTGGGGCACCTGGTGCTGCCGTTGGAGGGATATAGCTCAAAAGAGAAGGAGAAATTCTGTCATTATTTTGCGGCGGCGATGCTATTACCGAAAGATATAGTATTGAACGAGGTGGGTGCTTCCCGGACCAAGGTGCTTATTCCGGAGCTTGGGGGGCTTAAGCTACAGTATGGTATTTCGATACAGGCTATAGCTTACCGCCTGAGGGATCTTGGTGTGATCTCAGAATCTTATTCGAAGCGGTTCGCCTCTATTATGGAGCAGTCGGGTTACCGGAAAGTGGAACCGTTTGAATATCCGGGATATGAGGCTTCGTATCGTTTTAATCAGTTGTTGTTTAAGGCTCTTGGCGAAGAGTTGATTTCGATGAGTAAGGCTGCTGCGTTGAAGAATCTAAAGACGGCGGAATTCAGAGAGCAGTATCTTGTGACATAGTAAGGATTTAACTGTTGTGTATACATGCGAATTGTTGTTACGGATGCTTGCATCTTTATTGATCTTATGCTCCTCGATGTACTAGTGCATTTCTTCGGGCTCGATCTGGATGTACATACGACCATCGACGTACTTGATGAGCTTTTTCCGGAGGATCAGGCTGTTCTGTCCGAATTCCAAAAGCGGGGGAGGCTGACCGTACATACATTGTCGGCCGAGGAGCGGCTGGCTATGGATGAGACGAAGTATCCAAGGGCGTTGTCTCCGGAAGACCGATCCGTATTATTTCTGGCAAGCCAGCTCGATGCGGTGATACTGAGCAGCGATAAGGCTGTGCGGAACTATTCGAAAAAAAAGGCCATTGAATACCACGGTATGTTATGGGTTTTTGATCAACTGGTTTTGGACGGTGTTTTGGAAAAGCCTGCGGCTATAGAAAAGCTACAGTTGTTACTCTCATCAAATATTATGTATCGCAACAATACAGAGCTTCAGCGAGAGGTTCAAAATCGGGTTGTTCTTTGGGGGCATTCGTAAGCTATTCGCTGTGCAGAGTTACTAATAGCTGCGGAAACTGGCAATGGCAGGGTGGGTTCGGAAACAGAAAACGGTTGCAACCTTGTTTTAGTGGGTATTATTTGTTATCTATGTTTTCTCTTTTACCCGTACTGTGAGAAAACCTGCCTCTATATTCCTTGTCGTGCTTATGCTCTTCAATGTGCTGGGCTACTACGGGGTATTTGTTGGTTTACGTTACAAGACCACGTCTGACCTGGTGCAGCGCCTGGATAAAGGTGACTATGATAGCCAGGAGACCGTTACTATACGGGTTCCTATGTCAATCCCTTACGTTACCGGTTCTGATGAATATGTGCGTGTTGATGGGGAATTTGCCTATAAAGGCGAAGTGTACCGGCTGGTTAAGCAGCGGTATGCCAATGACACGCTGTATGCTGTGTGTATAAAAGACCACGCGGGCAAGCAGATAGACCGGGCGCTTACGGACTACGTAAAGACTTTCGGCGACAAACCCGCCGATGCTCACAGTCATGGCAAGGCAATTTCGATACAGTTGCAAGACTATATAACACAGACTTTTTCTATCGGACAGTTCACTCAAGGCTGGACACGTTGTGTATGCCTCCGGAATGATTTGCCGGAGTTCTTTCCTTCTTATTACCCATCGATCATTCACCCGCCTGAACGGGGATAGTTATCGACCTTCGTACCATGCGGCCTTTGCCGTTATGGCCTTATTGCTCCTGCACGTGGAGCGTACACCAGTATATTCGAATGAGTAAGCTTGCAGGCCTGTCAATGGCCGCAGGCGTGTTCTGCTACCGGGGCAGTTGTATAGGCTGCCGGTGAAGATCACGGTGTATGTTTCTGCGAACCCTGAAACCAATTTTAACCCAACTATACTATGAAGCGAGTTTTACTTACGGCTTGCCTGCTGATTCCGCTGGCGTCAGGGTTTTCGCAAACCCTGACCGACGGATTGATGATGGGCAAAAAAACGCTGTGTACAGGTTTTCTGTATACACACGATCAGTGGACGAACTACTGGGAAGGCGATTTGAAACGCGACAACGAGAACATTGGCACCGTTACGACACAGAGCCTGATGTGGATGGGCACCTATGGTGTTACCGACAAGCTCAACATTATCGGCATGCTTCCGTATGTGAAGACGAAGGCAAGCCAGGGTACCATGACCGGCCTTGATGGCATACAAGACATTACGATCGGTGCCAAGTATAACTTCTTCCGTAAGGATTACGAAACTGCTGTTTTCAAAGCATTTGCGGTGGGCACTTACGGCCGGCCCGTGAGTGACTACACGTTCGATCTGTTGCCGCTTTCTATAGGCATGGGCTCGCAGCGCCTGAATGGCCGGCTGACGCTCAACTACCGGATGCTGACAGGTTTTTATGTAAATGGCTCGGCAGGCTACACCTGGCGCAGCAACGTTACGCTTGACCGCCCGTCGTACTATACGGGCGGCCAGCTCCACCTGACTGATGAAGTAAAGATGCCCAACATATTCGACTACACGGTAAGCGTGGGCTTTGTCAATAAAACGATCCAGGGTATTCTATCCTATTCACAACAGAATACACTTGGCGGCGCGGACATACGCCGTCAGGATATGCCTTTTGTTTCCAACCGGATGAATTTCTCGAAGGTTGATGCATTGGTTATGTGGTACTTGCCCAAGCCTAAAAATCTGGCTGTACGCGCTTCGGCCGGCTATACTGTGGCGGGCCGCAACGTGGGCCAGTCTACTACGTGGCTTGGCGGTGTGCTGTATACGTTTCATTTTGAAAAACAATCCTGATCGATCCCTATGAAAACAAGACTATTTATACTTCGCTTTACGATGCTGCTTTGCGTGATGGCTATGGCAGGCAGCTGTGATAAAGATGTAGAGAACTCCGAGCAGTTCATTCCGTTGGAGCCTGCGAATCAGGATGTGGCGGCGGGTTCATGGGATATGATCATTATGACGGGGGCGGAGCAGGTTCCCGTGTTTGCGCCTACTGATGTGACTTCTGATGCTTACAAAGCCGAGCTGGCTTCTATTAAAGATCTTCAGGGCAAGCTTACCAAAGCGCAGCGCAACGCTATTGCCTATTGGAGCGTCGGCGGTGTTTTGCGTTGGAACCAGATCCTGCGTGAGCTGGTGGCGCGCTACAATCTGCCCCCGGCACCGCGTCCTGACGGCAGCTATCCGGCGCCGGATTCCGAGAACCCCTTTGCGGATCCTAACTTTCCATTTTCCAATCCGCCTTATGCTGCACGTGCTTATAGCTACGTGAGCGTGGGCCAATATGATGCACTGAAGGCAGCGTGGTATTATAAGTTTTTATATAAGCGGCCTTCGCCTTATACCGTGGACAATGGTATAAAGGCGCTGATGCCTGCGAGCAGTCTGCCTGCCTACCCTTCGGAGGATGCGGTGCTTTCGGGTGTATCTGCCGAGATGTTGAAAGCATTATTCCCTGCTGCGATCGAGGAGATCACGTTGAAGGCCGGCGAGCAGCGCAACGCTGCTCTATGGTCCGGCAAGGCTACGGCAAGCGATATTGCCGCGGGGCTTGCGTTAGGTAAAGCTGTTGCTGCTCTATGTATGGCCCGCGCGGGTAACGACGGCATGAAGAACGCCGTGGGCACAAAGCCCGACTGGAAGAAGTTTGAAGACGACTGCGTGGCAAAAGGTGAGCTGCCCTGGTTTAGCCGCGACCTGCCGGCACGACCACCCATGCTACCGTTGTTCGGTAAAGTAAGAGCATGGAACATGACTACTGAAGATATCATGAAGGAGCGCCCCACGCCGCCGCCATCGACTGGCTCGGATGATATGAAGAAAGAGACAGACGAGGTGAAGTGGTACGCCGATAATCTGACGCGTGAACGTATTGCCATTGTACATAAATGGGCCGACGGTGCCGGTACCTATACACCTCCTGGCCACTGGAACGATATTGCTGCCGAGTATGTGAGCGGTGCGCGATTTAGCGAAGTGCGTGCAGCCCGCGCGTTTGCCCTGCTCAATATGGCGATGCACGATGCGGCTGTAGGTTGCTGGGAAACGAAGTACTTCTACTTCAATCCGCGTCCTTCGCAGATGGATCCACGGATCAAGACGGCAACAGGTGTGCCTAACTTCCCGGCGTTTACGTCTGGTCACTCGACCTTCTCGGGTGCTGCGGCGTCGGTACTGACATACCTGTTTCCTGATGACGGGGATTATTTTAAAGGGCAGGCCGCCGAAGCCTCCATGTCACGCCTGTATGGTGGCATACATTATCGTACGGACACACAGGCAGGGCTTGCTCACGGTCAGGTTATCGGTGACTATACCGTGCGCTATGCCCTTACTGATGGAGCCAATTAAATTGAAGCGATATATCCTGATGAAACAGCAAATGATACTCACTCACGCACCCGCACACACTCGCCCCCTATTCTCCGCAGAATGGTTAGCTGCTTAGGATAAGGGTTCCTAATCATAATGGTTTGGGTTATCCGGGCGGTACCAAGGTCATACGGGCCGCCCGGAATAATTCAGGTTTACAGGGACTGCCGCCCAACATCGTTGCCGATTGACTATGCTACCTTCCTTAACGAATACATGAATAGACTTTACGCTGTTGTTTTTCTTCTTTTTTTTGTTTCAGGCCAGGTGTTGGCGCAAAAGGATTCGTTACGCACCAAACATTTGAAAGAGGTTATTGTAGAATCGCAAAGAGGTTTCGATGTGGACCGGTTGCCCAAAGTGCAGGGCACTTATCTGTGGAGTGGTAAAAAGAGCGAGGTGATACAGGTACAGCGGCTCGATGCGAATATTGCCGAGAAAACGCCACGACAGATCTTTGCCAAAGTGCCCGGTGTGTTTGTATACGATATGGACGGCACCGGAAACCAGACAAACATTTCTACACGTGGTCTCGATCCGCATCGTGGCTGGGAGTTCAACATCCGGAAGAACGGTATTATTACCAACTCGGATATGTATGGTTATCCGGCAAGTCATTACAGCATGCCGATGGAAGCGGTGGAGCGTATCGAGATTGTGCGCGGTACGGGCTCGCTGCAATACGGTGCGCAGTTTGGCGGTATGCTGAACTATGTATCAAAGCGACCGGATACCACGAAGATTGTTTCGTTCGAAACGATCAACTCGATCGGGTCCTTCAATATGCTCAGCACCTATAACGCGATCAGCGGTAAGGTCGGTAAGTTTCAGTATTATGCTTATTACAACAAACGTGTTTCAGACGGCTACCGACGCGACAGCCATACGGACTTCGATGCGCAGTCGTTTATGCTGATCTATGCGCCATCGTCATCGGTTCGTCTCAAGGCGGAGGTGGCGCGCTCTAGCTATGTTTACCAGATACCCGGCCCGCTAACCGACAGTATGTTCCATGCCGACCCGCGGCAATCAACACGCTCACGGAATTACTTCAACCCTGAGATCTATGTTCCTTCGCTATCGCTCGATTGGCAGCCTGGCAACCGAACCCGATTGCATTGGACGGTCTCTGCCGTACTGGGCGCACGTAACAGCGTGCAGCTCGACAAGCTTGCTACCGTGCCGGATACTATAGACCACACTACGCTTCACTACGGACCACGACAGGTAGACATCGACCATTTCAACAGCTATACTACGGAGCTGCGCGTGCTGCACCAGTACGCGCTCGGTTCTGTGAACAGCGTGCTGGCTGCGGGCATACAGGTATTCCGCACAGATCTTCATCGCCAGCAACTCGGCAAAGGCACCACCGGTACGGACTTCGACCTTACGCTCACCTCGCCGGTGTGGGGCAGGGACATGCACTTCAAGACAAATAATGTGGCGCTGTTTGCCGAGAACAGTTTCGCGCTTACCGATAAACTTACTGTTACTCCCGGCGTGCGCGTGGAGCTTGGAGAGTCTGTTATGTCGGGTGTTATAACCTATTACGATCCGGGCCAGTTGCCCAACACTATCAAACACCACTTTCCTCTGTTTGGTGTTAATGCAGAATATAATGTAGCCGCGGATCATACGGTTTATGCCGGTTGGTCGCAGTCGTATCGCCCGGTGGTTTTTAAGGACATTATACCGGCTTCTACCTACGAGGTGGCAGACAAGAATCTGAAAGATGCCGATGGTTATAATGCGGAACTCGGTTACCGCGGCACACACGGCTCATTGCGCTGGGATATCGGTGTATTCCGTTTGCGATACAACAATCGCCTGGGTATGCTGGCGCAGAAGGATGCTGCGGGCAACGATATCTTATATCGTACCAATATCGGCAATTCCATTACCGACGGTGCGGAGATCTTTATTGAATATGGCTGGAAGCTGAGCGGTAAAGCCGGTGTTAGCCTGTTCACCTCGACGGCGTTCTTCAACGGCCGCTACCAGAGCGCGAGCATACGCTCCGGGCAGGACAATGTAGACATCAAGGGAAATAAGATCGAGTCGGTTCCCGACGTGATCACGCGTAATGGAGTGACTTTTAAGTATGACCGGGCCAGCCTATCTCTCCTGTATAGTTATACGGGCGAGACCTATGCCGATGCGCTCAATACCGTTAAGCCCGCTGCTACCGGGGCAGTAGGGCTTGTGCCCAGCTATGGCTTACTGGACATAAACATCTCGCTGCGTGTATCGAGTCAGGTATTGCTGCGTGCCAATATGAACAACGTTACCGATAAGCAATACTTTACCAAACGGCCTACCATGTATCCTGGTGCGGGCGTATGGTCATCTGACGGCCGGTCGGTAAACTTTACGGTTGCCGTGAAGCTTTAGTACCGAGAGGCGTGGAATGGCCTGCCAGGGTAATCGTTTGAACGAATACCCGGCAGGCCATTCTCTTTTTTAGAGACACCTAACGTTGATGCTGGCGTCCTGGCGTGAATATTTTTTCAAAATCTTATGGTTACGACGTTTTATTGTGTTGTGATTTTTATAAAGAATTGACTTTCTTACATAAGAAAGCGATTACGTGTTTGTCGGTTAATGTTTGACACGGTGTGGAGCGACGGTTTTAACGGGAACTATTAACAACAGGCAAGGTTGAAGAACCGGATTTTACGATACTGGAGCGATGTGGTTTCATTCGGTGTAACGTCCGACATGGATATAGCCGAGCGTGCGCGTATAATGGTAACGAATTCGTTTTGCGTTATCGTTATCAGCCTTGTATTTCTGCTTAGTATTGCGTTTTCGGCGGTAGGTTCTTATAGTATCCTGGAATCGCTCACTATTGTGCCGCTGCTGGTAACGGTGCTGTACTTCAATCGCCGCGGATATTACCCATTTGTACGGTTTGTGTTCTCGTTCGGGATGCTGTTCCTGATCTTCCTGCTGGCGCTTTCGGACAGGCGTACGGGTACGGAATATGCGTTGATAGCCGTAGCCTGCTCATCGACATTTGCCTTCCAGGAGACCAAGTGGGTTATACTTTCTTATATCACGGCGCTGGCGCTGTATGTTATTTACCTGGTGCTGGATGCCCATCTGTATTTCGAGCCTGATCCTACTGTAGACTACCCGTTTACACGCACCACGCTGGTTGTGGTATCGGCCTTTGTGGTGTTTTTCGAGATGCTGCATTTCCGTCTTATCGTAAAGCGTTATTCGGACGCCCTGTACGATACAAACGAGCGGCTTACGAACAGCAACGCCAAGCTCAATACGACCAACAGCCGTCTTGATTCTCTTGTAGCCGAACGCACGCTGGCGCTGGAGAAAAAGAACGAGGAGCTTGTTCAGAAGAACCGATACCTTGACTCTCTGGCGGCGGAGCTGAAACAACGAAATGCCGAACTGGACCAGATCGTATATCGCCTGTCGCATAACATTCGTGCACCGCTGCACAGTATTGCCGGGCTGGTGCACCTGATGCGTGTGGATCACGACCCGGTGAATAACAAGGAGGCGCTAGCGCGTATCGACAATCAGCTTGACGAGATGGGTTCGGTGTTCCGGTCAATGAATGGTTTTATTTCCGTTGTTATGAACGACGTTGCTGTTGCCCGTCTGAGTCTTGATCAGTTGCTGATGGAGGCGATCAGTCTCCAGGAAGGCACGCCTGGTTTTGCCGACGTTATGATCGCGCTGGATACCGGAGAGCAGGACGAGATCTATAGTGACCGAGGGTTGCTGCTCTCGTTGTTCGAAAGTATAGTCAGCAACGCTATTGTGTTTCGCTCACGCGCGCGTCGTGGGCACCTGCGCATATCGGTAAGACGTCGCGGCATGGTATACCTCATCACTTTCTCGGACAACGGTATCGGTATAGACGACCGGGTGAAGAACCAGATCTTCGATATGTTCTATCGCGGCTCCGAATACTCGCAGGGTCCGGGACTAGGTTTATATATATCCCGCGAGATCGTTCGCAAGCTCAAGGGGTCTATTCATATTACTTCCGCGGCGGAGGGCACATCGGTTATGGTGTCTATACCTACATTGGGAAATATTCCCCCGGTATATTCGCCGGCCCGGGTAGAGGATGGTTTCCCTGAGTGGTAAAACACAGATCCCCAGACTTTTGCAATTAAGGGGATATTCCAACATTATGCTAACCGGTAGAATTGTGTGAAGTTTGTATTACTGTTTCAATTTTTTTGATCCCTGGTAAACATTGTATTGTGCCGGCGGTTTATTTTTGGGGCTTGAAAGAGACGGAGGGGACCCAGGTGTTGTTGTTTGCATTGGCGACTTTGGTCCATCCGGAACGCGCGAAACTTTTAATTAACTATATATAAACTATGATGAATCGTGTTTTATCGATCGTAGCAGTAATTGCTATTGCTGTATTTGCGGTTGCCTGTGGCGGCGGGAAGAAGGAGGAAACTTCTGCTCCTGTTGACAGCACAGCTTCCGCGGCCATTACAGAGGAAGTTGTAAACTATACAGCGGATACTGTAGCTTCTGTCGGTTATGTGGCCTTTGCCAACAAGACTGAGAAACTTCCCATTGTACTTGTGGTGTCTGAGTGGTGGGGTCTTAACGACTACACCAAGAGCCGTGTAAAGCAACTGGCAGAGCTGGGCTACCTGGCGTTTGCTGTTGACATGTACGGTCATGGTAAAATTGGAAACACTCCTGACGAGGCTAAAGCATTGGCTACGCCTTTTTACATGGACCCTATGCTTGCCAAGACCCGTTTTGAAGCTGCGCTGGCTAAAGCCAAGACTTATGCTCAAGGCGATACAAGCAAGATCGCTGCTATAGGTTACTGCTTCGGCGGCTCCGTAGTGCTTAACGTGGCTAAGCTCGGTACTCCGCTGGACGGCGTTGTAAGCTTCCACGGTGGCCTGGCCGGTGTTACGCCTACCAAAGGTGGTATCAAAGGTGATGTACTGGTATGCCATGGTGCTGCCGACAGCTTTGTGCCTGCTCCTGAAGTAGCGAAGTTCAAAACACAGATGGACTCTGTAGGCGCGCACTATACTTTCAAGGAGTATGCCGATGCGACTCATGCCTTTACTAACCCTGAGTCTACTGCGAACGGTAAGAAGTTCAACCTGCCGCTGGCTTATAACGAAGCTGCGGATAAGAGCTCATGGAACGATATGAAGGAGTTCTTCGCGAAGATCTTCTAAGAGGGCTTTCTCAACCCATTTTAAATAAAGACCCCAGCTTGTAAAAGCTGGGGTCTTTTGTTTTATGGTGTTGGATATATGGCGGGCAAGTCACCCCGATAGGTATCGGGGCTTAAGACCTTGCGCCGGCTAAATGTTGTAACACAGCCTCAGTCAGAGACTGAGCCATGATGGGCACAAGTCTCCCCCCGAGTGCTCGGGGTCAGACTTGCGCCAGCTGCGGCCTTTGCGGCCGGTCTATATACTTACAATTAAGGTTTGACTTTTATGACAGTACCGATATTCTCGGGGCACAGCAAGTTTCAAACTTCGTCAAATCCCGGCTTGCACCAGCTAAACACCTATACTATCCGTTGTTGTCTGGTTGGTTGTTCAGGATGAGTGACTTCATGCGGTCGAAGGTTTGCTGCTTGAGGGTTTGCACGTCGTCGGCTGTGAGGCCTGTGGTCTGGACCTCGTGGTCGACCAGTATTATTATTTTGCCAGGGCGGAGGTTTATGGTGCCTGGGGGCATAAGTTTGCCGGCGCCAATTACTACCATGGGCACGATAGGTTGCTGTGTGTCGACCGCTATACGGAACGCCCCGTCGTGAAACGGCTGTAGCACTTCTTTGGTGCGGTTTTGTGTGCCTTCGGCAAAGAGCAGTATAGAGATACCACTTGTGAGCGAGCTTTTCAGGTGGTCGATGCTTTTTTTGCGGCTCTGGCTGCTGGAGCGGTCTACGATTATTGTGGCGTTGCGGGCAATCCATCCGAAGATAGGGATCTTCAAAAGCTCCTTTTTAGCCAGCGGTCTGAACTGGCCGGGTATCGTCATACGGATGCCGGGAAGATCGAGAAAAGAGGTGTGATTACTTACGTAGATATAGGCTTTTCCGGGGACGAGTTTTTCGCGGCCGCGGAATTCATATCGGATAAAAGTGAGCTTGCTGAAGATCCAACTCCAGATGTACAGAAAGAAGTAGCCTACGGAGCCAAGCCCGAAAAGAAAAGGCAGTGTAAGCCCGGGCAGGAAGAGGATCATAAAGATCGTAAAAACTAAAAACACCCAGAAGATGTATAGTTTGTGCAGTATTGAACGGATAAACTTCAAAGCCGTACTGATTTTCCGGGCGCAAGTTGGGAAAGTTTACTGAAGATGCAAGCCTTCCCGATCTCTCAGCCGGCCTTCCTGATGAAGGAGTTTTTCAGTCTGTCTGCAGCCGTCCGGTTCCAGAAGTATTTTTCCAGTATGGGTAACAAGCTATGCATATTAAAAGGCTTTACGAGATGTTCGTTGAGGCCAGCCTGGAGGATTTCGCGGGTATGGTCTTCGGAACCGTAGCTGGTGAGGGCGAAGATGGGTATATCTTTGTCGGCACCCTGCACCTCGCGGATCCAGCGGGTAGCGTCGAGTCCATCCTGGCGGGGCATGTTGATGTCCATCATTATGAAGTCGAAACGGTTGTTACGCAGCGCTTCGATAGCCTCGAGGCCATTGCCAGCGAGTATGCTGTCGATGCCGATATGCGCGAGATTGATCCTGATGATTGACCTGGTGGTGGCGTCGTCATCCACGACCAATGCCTTTAGTCCCTCTAGATTTTTCATACCGATAGGTGTTTTTTTTACCGGGGTAACTTGCCTGAAGTACAGTACAAATTTATTGAAAAGGGGAATAGGCGTTGAAACGCTGGTAGAGTTTAAAGGTTTTATGGCGACCAAAACGCAGGTCGCCGTACTTTACAGGTTATCAACGAACGATTTTCGCCGTTCAAGCTTCAAATCCTGGAGGATTGCGGCTTTTACGTTGATTGTGAAGTTGAATGACTGGAAACGTCCGAAAGGAACCCAGTTCAGGTGCATTGTCCAGCAATGCAGGTCTCGCGAAATGCCGAGGCTGGTTTGTGTGAACTGGCTTGCCTTGAAGTCATAGCCCGTGCTGTATGTAACCTTCCATTTTTCCGACAGCGATAAATCGCCGGAGCCTTGCGCCGTTTGATTTACGGCAGGCTTGCTGTTTGTGCCATGTGAGTAGGCAAGGTTATAGCTCAGGTTGAGGCTCCAGGGTATATCGAAGTCTATGTAAGCGTTGGGATTCTTCAGCAGGTATTGTTTTTCCTGTTCGGGCAGGTTTGACTTACCGATCTTTTCGCGGCTGCTGGTTTCTTTGCTGCGGGCCTTGGGATTGAGGTTTGAGCTTAGCGCAAGCGACGCGCTTGTGATGCGGCCGATCTTCTGATTTTGCCAGGCCAGTGCTTTCTCGCGTCTTTCTACGGTAAGGCCGGTCTCGCTGTTGACATAATTGTTGTATGTATACGGATCGAGTGTGGCCGAGAAGTTCATGTTTATAAGGTTGTTCAACACGTTGGTGTTTGCCGCCATAGAGATTGGCGCGAGGTTGAACGAATCGGCAATAAGGTTATAGCTTGTGCTAAGGGACAGGTTGTTCAGCAGCATGACCTTGCGGGCTACGGAGTCTTCCTTGCCCTGTACTTTCATCTCGAGGTTGTTACCGAGGCTGAAACCTATCGAGCTGCTGTGACCGGTGGATGAGCCGCCGTAAAGAGAGCCATCATGCACTGACTGGAAGATGGGTTTTGAGGGGTCGTCTTCTCCGTTTATGCGGGTAGGCAACTGCTGGAAGTAGTTGGTGTTATACCGGTAGTCTGGTGTATAGCCGAACGATACGGAAGGGTTCATGACGTGACGTATGGCCTTCACCTTACGGCTAGGGTTCTTCGAGATATACATACCGTATATACGTGTGGTCAGTCCGACACTGAGCGACCCGTTGCCGATGCGGTTGAAGCCTTTTACGGTGTCCGTACGAACAAGCGCCCCCGCTTCATTATAGCCCCATTTATACTTTTCCGTATACCACTTTTCTTCCCAACTGATCGACGGCGATACTGTAAAGAAGCGGAAGGCTTTGAAGGAATATGATAATGGTATAGTATGGCGTATGCCCTTCTTGGCGTTTTCAAGCAGGTACGGAATGTTTGCGCTGTTGAAGGTGAGGATACTATCCTTTGTTGCTGTAGTCGGGATACGGCCGAGGTTGTTGGTGACGCGGTTAGAGGCCGTCATCGAGTATCCGAACGAGAAGTTATCCAGCGGGCCTGTAGCGCCCGATTTCTTCTGGAACGGATAAAGGTTCTGCATGTTCACGCTAAGCGAGGGCAACTGTAAATCTACCAGCTTGGTTTGTAAGTTCTGGCTGTGGGTCATGTTTATACCCATCGAGAACGGCGTGCCGGAAAATGTTTTATTGTACGATATGTTCGAGCCGATGGTGCTGCTGATCTGACTTAGGCCTGACTGTGTAAGCTCGTTGGGGTTTCCGTACATCAGGTTGTTGTTCTGTGTAAACGAGTTGGTTGCGGCGTTTACCGATGCGGCGAAGCGGCCTGTTCCCTTAGACTGCGGTGAGTGGCTCCAGGTTATACGGAAGTCTTTTGTATAGCTGGTGGTCTCTATCTTATCGTCCGTATCGGGGTTGCGCGAATATGTAAAGTTGAAGCTGCCGTTGTAGTGATAGCGCTTCATGTATGTGGAGTTGAGATACAGTGCGTGGCCGCCGCGCGAGTATATATCGCCGGTAACGGCCAGCTTCATGTATTCGCTGATGTCGAAGAAGTAGCCGCCGTGGCGTAAGTTGAAGCCGCGTCGTGATTCTTCGCCGTAGGAGGGGAAGATAATCCCTGAAGCGCTCGAGCGTTGCGCGGGGAACATTCCGAAGAGGAAGCCAAGCGGCAACGGGATGTCGTTGAACTCCATATAGAAGGGCCCGGCTACGATCTTGTCGTTCGGTATGGCCTTTGTTTTGGTCGCCCTTATGCGGAAGTGGGGATGCTCAAGGTTACAGGTTGTATAGCTGTTGTGTATACTGAGGATCTCGTTCTTTTCGTTTTTGAAGGCGGCCTCGCTGCTGAGGTACCCTTCGCCCTGCTGAGTGACTACCTCGCTGATGCGTGCGCGCTTGGTTTTGAAGTTGTAGATGATGTCTTTGGTTTCGTACATCTCGGCGCCGTTCTTGAAGATCGGGTAACCGACGCGCTGGCCCAAGGAGTCCCGCCTGCCATGGGCTGTTAAGGTATTGTTACCATAATCTATCGTTATCTCGTCTGCTTCGAGCTCGATCTCGCCATATTTGATCTTTGCGTCGCCATAGAGCCAGATCATTTTGCCATCGAGCGTTGCCTGGATGGAGTCTTTGGCTGAATAGTTGATGGTAGTTTCGATATCGCCCTTTGCAGGGGGAATGGAATCATTTTTTACGCTTAGGGAGTCAGGCGGCAGGCTAACGGAGTCTCTGCTAATAACAAGAGAGTCTGGCCGGAGCGTATCTGCCTTTACCGGCAGCGCACCCGCGGGAGGCTTGATCCGTTGTTCCACCTGAGCCTGAACAGACCGGCTAACGAATATGAATGCTAGAAAAACAAAAATAAAATACCGCACACGTGCTGAGTTGAAGATCAGTTCTTTAGCTTTTAGTGAAAAATTCACACTTTTGCGTAAAGTTATTGCAAATACTCTGAACATTGTAAGGCTCGTGAGGAATATCGGATTAACAGCGCTACTAATAGCAATAACCTTGCTAAATTCTTCCAGCACCTTTGTGCCGCGGGATTTTAAGGTGGATGTTGTCGTAATTGACGCCGGTCATGGTGGCAAAGATCCCGGTACAAAGGGTTCTTTTACGAAAGAAAAGGACGTCGTTCTTGCTATTTCCCTGAAGGTAGGAAGTTATATCGAAAAGAATCTCCCCGATGTAAAAGTTATCTATACACGGAAGGACGACCGCTATCTGCCGCTCGACGAACGGGCAAACATCGCTAACAAGCACAAAGCCGATCTTTTTATTTGTATCCACGCCAACGCTAATCCGAACGCAAGGGCTTTTGGTACAGAGACTTATGTTATGGGGCATCATAAGGATGAGGGCAACCTCTCCGTAGCCAAGCGGGAAAACTCGGTGATCCTGTATGATGAGAACTACCAGGAACGTTACGAGGGTTTTGACAACAGCCCGGAATCGTATATACTGTTTACGCTTACGCAAAGCGCTTACCAGGAGAGCAGTTTGAAGTTTGCGCAGAACGTGGAGACACAGTTCAAGAGCCGGGCCGGGCGCGTGAGCCGGGGTGTAAAGCAGGCAGGGTTTGTGGTGCTGTGGCGTACGACGATGCCGGGTGTGCTGGTAGAGACTGGCTTCCTTTCGAATTCTCCTGAAGAAAAATTCTTATCAAGCGAAGAAGGCCAGGATTTGATAGCCTCTGGTATTTACCGGGCCTTTAAAGAATATAAAAATGAAGTGGAATCCATAAATTGATGCCGGTTTCAAAAATATCCCCTATTACTGGCGTGGAAACCCAACAATGACGATTAACACATGAAAATATCCCGGGAATTCAAGGTCGGCCTGTTCATGGTCGTGGCCATTACGCTGCTGTATTTCGGTTTTAGTTTTCTGAAAGGACAGGACTTTTTATCCTCCAGCAAGCACTATTATGTGTTTTACGAGAATGTAGACGGCCTTACAGAGTCGAACCAGATCACGCTTAACGGTTACGCCGTGGGCCGCGTGCGCTCGGTGGAGATCCAGCAGGACAAAAACCGTGTACTCGTAGAGTTAGATATAGACTCCGATATCGTGGTGAGCGATGCTACCGTGGCGATGCTGAACGGCGAGCTTCTGGGCGGCCGTTTTATCCAGCTTATGATCAACAAAGGTAACGCGTTGAAAGGCAACGATACCATCAAGGCGGCCGTGGCCAAGGGGCTTATGGACTACGCAGAGCCCGTAGCGGCAAATCTCCAGACTACGCTGGCCAAGGTGAACACTGTTCTTGACGGCCTCACTACCGACATCCACCGGATGGACACTATTTTTAAACGTATGCAAGCCACCCCGCTGCTGCTCAACCAGACGCTGCGCACAGCAAATGGCGGTATTGGCGACCTGTCGGCCAGCTTTGGCAAGGTAGCCAACAATCTGAATGGCTCCCTGGAAGAGCTGAAGCCTACGCTTGCCAACTTCCACAGCCTGTCGGATTCGCTGAAACGACTGGAGCTCGCGCAAACGCTGACCAAGGCACAACAAACCCTGGGCAAGCTCAACGAGACCCTTACACGCTTCAACAAAGGCGACAACACGATGAGCAAGCTTATGACGGAAGACACGCTTTACGTGAATCTGAACAAGCTGCTGCATTCGGTAGATTCGCTGTCGCAACACTTCAATCAGAATCCGCGTCATTTCCTGGCGCCGCTGGGCAAGAGCAAGCGGAGAATAGAGAAGGAGCGAAAGGAAGAGGAAAAGAAGAAACAGGAAGAAGACGCGGCTAAGAAAAAGAACTGATAAACGGAAATTACGGGTCTTTCCGCAGCTATAACGAAGTCCATCCTTACACGGGGTGGACTTTTTGTTTATGTAACATTTATATTTCTGTTCCGGAAACGTTTGAACCTTGCAGGTGTTAGGCAATCTTACAATCTTTAGGGGCTCTGCAGGCATATCCGTTACCGGAAAGGCTGCTGATGCCTGATAAACCGATTATATACCATGGACCAGGATCTTGCTTTCAATAAAAACGAAGATCAATACAAGCAACTTCTCGACAAGCTTCGAAACAAGCAGAAGAAGACAATGCTCGGCGGCGGCGAAAAGAAAGTCGAAGAGCAGCACCTGCGCGGTAAGCTTACTGCCCGGGAACGTATAGACTACCTTCTTGATAACGGCTCCGACTTTGTGGAGATCGGCCTTTTTGCCGGCGATGGAATGTATGCTGAGCAGGGCGGATGTCCCAGCGGCGGCGTTGTTACGGGTGTTGGCTACGTAAAGGGACGGCTCTGCGTGGTGGTGGCCAACGACGCTACTGTAAAAGCTGGTGCGTGGTTTCCGATAACGGCTAAAAAGAATCTGCGGGCACAGGAGATTGCGATGGAAAACCGGTTGCCGGTGATCTACCTGGTGGACAGCGCGGGTGTATTTCTGCCTATGCAGGACGAGATCTTTCCGGATAAGGAGCACTTCGGCCGGCAGTTTCGCAACAACGCCAGGATGTCGGCTATGGGTATCGTGCAGATAGCAGCCATTATGGGGAGCTGTGTAGCGGGCGGAGCATACCTGCCGATCATGTCTGACGAGGCCATGATCGTAGATAAGACCGGCTCTATATTTTTGGCCGGGTCATATCTTGTAAAAGCCGCTATCGGTGAGGATATCGATAATGAGACGCTGGGTGGCGCTACCACGCACTGCGAGATCTCGGGCGTTACCGATAACAAATTTCCTAACGATCAGGCCTGCCTGGACTATATACGTTCGCTGTTCGACAAGATCGGCGAGCCTGCTCACGCGGGCTTCAGTCGCACGACGCCGCAGCCGCCGCGTGAAGACGAAAAAGAGATCTATGGCCTGATGCCGGTGGATCGCGTAAAGCCATACGACACTTTAGATATTATAAAACGCCTGGTAGATAACTCCGAGTTCGACGAGTATAAGGCTCTCTATGGGAAGAGTATTATCTGCGGCACGGCGCGTATCGACGGTTGGGCTATTGGCATAGTAGCCAACCAGCGTAAAGTAGTCAAGACGAAGAAAGGGGAGATGCAGATGGGAGGCGTTATCTACTCCGACTCTGCGGATAAGGCGGCGCGCTTTATCATGAACTGCAACCAGCGCAAGATACCGCTGCTGTTTATGCAGGATGTAAGTGGTTTTATGGTAGGCAGCAAGGCCGAGCACGGTGGTATTATAAAAGACGGCGCGAAGATGGTGAACGCCATGGCCAACTCGACGGTGCCGAAATTCACCATTATAACGGGTAATTCTTATGGTGCCGGCAACTACGCGATGTGTGGTAAGGCTTACGACCCACGGTTGATCTACGCGTGGCCCACGGCGCAAATAGCGGTTATGAGTGGTGCGTCTGCGGCGAAAACGTTAGTACAGATCCGCGTGAGCACGCTGAAAGCTCAGGGCAAGGAGATAACCAAAGAGGAAGAAGAGGCGCTGCTCAAGGAAATTACCGATCGCTATAATGAGCAACTGAGCCCCTATTATGCAGCGTCGCGTTTGTGGGTTGACGGTGTGATCGATCCGCTGGAGACACGTAAAGTTATCTCTATCGGTATTGCAGCGGCCAATCATGCACCTGTGGAAAAATTTACCACCGGTGTGCTGCAAACCTGAAAATCCTGAGGTATCGGGATGGCGAGACGTCGTAGGGGTTCAGATTTCAAGGCTTCGTTTTGGATATTCGTTACTGAATCCCTTAGTTTGAAGATTGAATCCCCAACTGTTTTGAAAGATAACGAATTAAAAGCCTTAGTTTCCCTCCTCGACGACGAGGATGCCCAGATCGTTTCGCATGTGGAAGAGAAGATACTTTCTCTGGGCACAAGCATTATTCCGTTTCTTGAGCAGGAGTGGGAGTCCAATTTCAACCCGCAGGTACAGCGGCGTATAGAGGAGCTTATCCATACACTGCAATACGAGCTGCTGAAGGAGCGGATCAAAGAATGGTATGAGAGCGAAGACCAGGATCTGCTTACCGGCATGTGGCTTGTGGCTACGTATCAATATCCTGACCTGGAGCTGATCAAGCTGCGGCAGGACCTCGAGCAGATCTATTACGAAACGTGGCTCGAATTCAAACCAGATCTCTACCCGTTCGACCAGGTCAAGGTTATAAACAGTGTATTGTTCAATAAGCTGAAGTTCGGGGCTAACACCAAGAATTTTCATTCGCCCGGCAACTCCATGATCAATGTGGTGCTGGAAACACATAAGGGCAATCCTATTACATTATGTGTAATCTTTATGATGGTGGCTCAGAAGCTGAAGCTGCCGGTACATGGCGTAAATCTGCCGAACCTGTTTGTTCTTACTTATAAGGACGAGAAGAACGACGCTTTTTATATAAATGCTTTTAACAAGGGTTTGATCTTTTCGCGGCAGGATATTGAGAATTATATCAACGAGTTGCACCTGGCGCCACAGCAGTCGTTCTTCGAGCCGTGCTCCAACCTGGAGATCATCCGGCGAACATTTCGTAATCTCATCATGTCTTTTGATAAAATGGGCGAACATGCCAAGGCCGAGGAAGTGAAAGAGCTTCTGCTGATCATAGCCAGCGGCTCCGACCTGGGCGTATAACCGTTCGGATGTAAGAAGCGAGCCGTTTTACGCGTTTTCGTGCCCATTAATCTCTTTACCTTTGCTGACTACTATTAAGTTATGAGGATACTGCTACTACTGTTTGCGCTGCTCCCTGTCGTTGTTCAGGCCCAGCAATTTTCGGCGCGTTATGAATTGGTGAAGATGGATAAAACGGTGAATACGTTTCACCACGAAGCCGCCCCCGTCGTATCGCCCGACGGCAGCACTTTATATTTCTTTGTGCAGGATCACCCGGATAACACTCTTGGCGGTGACGACACCCAGGACATCTGGAAATCGGTTAAGGACGCCAGCGGTGTTTGGAGTCAGGCCGAGCACCTGAAGAGCCCGTTCAACGTACACCGTTCTAACCAAGTGTTTACAGTATTCCCCGACGGAAGCCTTTTTATTAAAGGCGGTCGCTCCAAGGGTGAGAAGGGGTTTTCTATTGTAACGAATGGCTCGCTGAAAGAGCTCGATGTAAAGGACTTCAAGTCGATGAACAAAGGCCGCTTCTATGGCGCCAGTATGTCGGCCGATATGAAACACATGCTTATCTACTTCAGCGAGAAGGAGAACAGTCCGGATAGTGACCTCTATGGCAGCCACCTGCAACCCGACGGTTCATGGTCAAGACCCTCCAAGCTGAAACTGAGTACCAACACCGACGACGTAGGTCCTTTTATCGGTCCGGATCAGAAGACTCTATACTTCGCCAGCGCGCGGCAGTCTCCCGGCCGTCAGGGGGGTGTGGACATCTACCGCACGACTCGTACCGACGATACCTGGACAAACTGGTCTGAGCCTATCAATATGGGTAAGCCGATCAACACCAATGCCCTCGACTATTACTTTACGATAGACAATGCCGGCAATGTATATACAAGCCGGGCCAACAAAGCTATAGAAGGCGCGCAGCTGGACCTGTATATGCTGGTGCCGAAAACTTTCAAGATCAACCTGACCGGTGTAACGATCAACGAAAAGACTCAACAGCCGTTGCCCGGTGCCGCCGTGGAAATACGCGTAAAAGACAAGGAGCCCGTAAAGCTCCGCGCTGCCGCCACGACTGCGAAATTCGATACCAAAATGCCCGAGGTAACGGAGTTTATTGTGGCCGCTACAGCCGAAGGCTTCCTTCCGAAAGAACAGAAGTTCACGGTGCCGATCCTGCAAAAGGATACTACCATTTCTATTGAAGTAGCGCTGCGCCAGGTGGCCAAGAAGCTCATTCTGAGTGGTACTGTATTCGATAAGAAGACGGATAAGCAGATTGCCGGGGCTAAGGTGAGCATCGTATACAAGCGCGACCGCAAGATGAACTACAACGTAACGGCTGAGAAGGGAAGCTATGAGAAGGAGATCCCGAAAACCGGCTGGTATATTCTTTCTGCTTCTGCTGAAGGATACCTCAATGCAACGGACAGCGTAGAGGCCGAGAGCGAAGAGGTATCGCCTGTTACGAAAGACATTTACCTCGATCCCATCGAGATCGGCCTGACGGTACGACTCAAGAATATATACTTCGACTTCGATCGTACGACGCTCAAGAAAGAATCGTTTACCGAGCTGAACAAGGTTGTCGATTTCCTGAAGCAGAATTCTTCTGTAGAAGTCGAGATCGCCGGTCATACCGACAACAAGGGTGCTGACGATTATAACGCGAATCTTTCGCAAGGACGCTCACAGGCCGTAGTTGATTACCTCATCAGCCAGGGAATAGCGGATACGCGCCTTACGGCGCACGGCTACGGTGAGTCGAAGCCTATCGATTCTAACGATACAGACCCAGGCCGTGCGAATAATCGCCGGGTGGAGTTTACGGTCGTGAAAAAGTAACGCAGAGGACAGACATCGATATTCAGCCATCGCCTTCCTGTTCCGATCCATATCGGGGCGGGAAGGCGATGGTGTTTATAAGCTATGCTGCCTTGCGGCTTAAATTCTAGCGCTGGTGTATGGACAGGTAGTCTTTGATCTGCACGATCGTTTCGTCTACCGTTTTGGAGATTATGACGCGATAGGTGCCGATGTTCTTGAAGAAGCGTATTGTTATCTCGTCCTGGTTCAGGAGTATAACTTTTTTGTTCGACTTGATGGCGTGCGCTACTGCGGAGGCGGTTCCCGCGGCCATGCCCAGCACTACTATGATGTGGCTGGACAGTACGTTGATACTGTTTCGTGCGGTGCCCATACCTGTAACGATACGGATGTCTGCGTTTTCTGAAGCGTGCTGATCGGTAGCGTCGGGGAGTACGCCGATGGTGAGGCCATTGGCATCGCGGGCGCCTTTCATGGCAGCCTCCATAACGCCAAAGCTGCGGCCGCCGGTGAGCGTTATCCAGCCTTCTTTTGCGATTGCTTTTCCAAGCTCGAATGCCATTTCATTTTCGTCCGGGGTGGCATTTTCGCCCGGGCCCATAATGCCAACTATAATTTTTCCAGCCATAGGTTAACTGAGTTGGGCTAAAAATAAGGAGCCCAGGGTCTAAATACAACACGATACCGATTAAGTAACGTCAAATTCATGCTGACATTTCTGGCAGCGGTAAATTTTGGACTGGGGAAAGAATATGCCAAAGAACAGTATATGCAGGCCTGACAGGAAGTTGCGGCTTTCTTTCCTTGGAAAGTCACGATCCAGGTTGTGCGACTGGCACTGCGGGCACTGGGCCGTATGTTCATCCAGCACTATGAGATTGCTTTCCTCCACGATTTGTTGCGCTTGTTGCACATCGTGCTCGAATATATGAAGCCGTGCCTGGATAGAAAGATAGGGCTGGCCGGGATAAAGGTTGGCCAGGTTTTCGTCGGTCAGGAAACAGGGAATGCCGTTGGCGTCCAGCTTAGCCTTGATAATGTTGGCTTCGATAACATTATCAAATTGCCGGAATACTACTATATTCTCCTGTTGTTGCATGATAGCGCTTTCTAAAAAGGCGGTAATCAAATGTAGTGAAATTTAAGTGGTGTTATCCGACCTTCACTTGAGGTCGTTGGAATTCCTAACACTGTCCGTGCGGTAGAAATTCCCCGAGGCGGGAATCAGTGTGAGTGTGAGCGTGAGAGCGAGGAGAATGCAAGGCGGAAATCAGTATGAGCATGAGTGTGAGAGTGAAGAGAATGCAAGGCTTAGGCAGGTTTCGTAGTTTATCAGTAAGTTTGGATTATGAGACCCTCGCTGTTTATTGTCGTAGTACTGATCTGTTTTTCTTTCAGGCTTTGTGCGCAGGTGCCGACGGCGTCGCAGGCCTTTGGCTCGTACGTTGAATACGCCAATCGTTCCGGCAACGATGTCGGTGGTGTGGTGCGAAGCGTTATCAATTACTATCCGGACCTGGACAATGTGCAGAAGGATTCGTGGCGCTCGCCACGGTACGTGTGCCCGATTCAGCCTGAAGACTTTTACTTTAACAAAGCACTGGCCGATAGTAAAGGCCTGGACGTAAATACATCTGGTGCGCTGAACAGCCAGGTACGGTTGTTACAGGCTGCGGCGGCTAAAGTGCAGACTCAATGCCGGGCGCTGGATACGTATCACAAACTTGAAGACTACAAGCGCGACAACTTTGCCGGAGCCCGCGAGCTGGTTATACAGCTACAGACCGCTACCGAGCAATATCGTAAGCAGCAAAGCCAGTTCAACGCGGCGCTGGCAGAAGCCTATCGCAAGCGTGCCCCGGGCGCGGCTGCTTATGTGCGGGCCGATGCGCTGATGCGCAAAGTGCTTACCCAGGAGCGGGCTTTTCTGGATAAGTGGACTTACAATGTGCAGGAGAATATTGCGGCGGCCGCTATAGACAGCGCGCTTGCGCAGAGTATTATGAGCACGGATGCGCTCTTCAACGAGCTCAAGCAAAGCAAGCTCACTATCAACTACCCGGCATCGAGCCAATGGTCAGGTTTTATGGAGGGTGTTGCGAGTGTGCTCGAAGCGAAGCGCCGTGGCCAGGATGGTTACAATTACGAAGCCCGCAAAACGGATCGTTATGCGAATGCGTTTTACCTGGAACTTATCAATCAGTATAACGGTGCGTTGGTAGCGTTTTACAATTCGTTTCTCGACTATGCTTCGGGCGATCGCTACGTGGGGCTAAAGGCGATGCAATATGTGCCTGCTTTCGACATCCGATCGAAGGCCTTTGTACGGCCTGTTACGGTGGTGCCCTTCCAGGATACGCCGCGCACGCCGCTGCCCCTGACGACACAAACGCGGGCCATAGCTCCGCAGGCATTTGAAGCGCTGAAGAACTATGTGCGATACATCGATGAAACCTGGCGCCAAACGGCCAACCTACGCGATGTTATCAGCGGCTTCTCGTCAAGTGCGGCATATTATAAAGGCCTGGATAATTATTCGCGTGTGGGAGGATTACAATTCAGCAATAAGGATTTCAGGTTGCCACTCTCGGCCTATCAGCAGGCCGTGGCGGGCAGTAAAGCGCTTCCGCCGGCTTATGCGCAGGTATTGAATCAGCAGGCCGGTGTTTTGCAAGATATTATGCGCGAGTTCTATGCTTTAAGCGCATTGCTGGATGAAGAGGTGAAGGCCAAACGTTACGAGCAGGACCATGTAGCACATATCTACTCCGTATTGGAACGCCACGCTGTATTGTTCAAAGCCTGGGACGAACGCAAGGAGCAACTGTATAACGACGTCCGCGCGGTTTTCGATGGTTATCCGCCAGCGGCAGCATCGTCGTCATGGTATGTATCCGGTAAGGCGCTTCGTAACCTGGCCGACCTGGACCATGAAGGCCTTTTCAAAGCCAAACGTTTTTATAACGGCGACTCGACACTCACTGTTTCCATACAGGCTATACGTCAATCTGTGCGAGACGTGATCGCCGCGGAGTACGATAACATGAAAGGCATTGAAAAGATAGGCCGTAATAACGGCAACTGCCCGTATACGCCATATGAAGACCTGCCGGAATATTCGCAGTCGCTCAGCAAATCACTGGAGGAGTTGAAGCCCGCTGCCGGCAAGGATCCTAATGGCTACCAGCATCCGTATCACGAAATGGTATATCGTTATAATGAAGTAGTGGACAATTATAACAAATTCTGTGAGCTGGCGCGTGTGCCATTGCTGCCGACGGTGCATCAGCCCGAGTTGTTTGCCGTTAACTACCCGAAGGCCCAGAAAAAACAGCCTGCCGCAGTCAGTAAAAACGATAAGCCACAGGCAGATGCTCCGTTGGGTAAGGCTCGCGACTACCGACCAGCTGATAGACCACCCGTTAGCCAGCCGCCGCTGGCGACTACCCAGGTGGTTCACGACACGGTGTATATCGAAAAGCGCGACACTGTATACCTGGCTGCGGGGGAGGATCTGCACTCCATGGAAGGATATGCCATTAACCATATGGTGCTGCTGCTCGATGTTTCGGGATCTATGGAAGCACCTGAAAAGCTGCCGCTGCTTAAGGAATCTGTTCTTGGCCTAATGGCTATGATGCGACCGGAAGATAAAGTGTCTATCATCTCCTTCTCGGGCAAGCCTAAAGTGTTGCTGGAGTCCGCATCGTTTAAAGACGAGGCGCGCATACGCAAGGCTATTGAAGCGCTGCGTTCGTCGGGCAAGACCGATGGCGATGCCGGCCTGAAGCTGGCTTACAATGTGGCCGATGAAAACTACCTGCGCGGCGGTAACAACCGGATCCTGCTGGCAACCGACGGAGAGTTTCCGCTGGACGAAAGCACCACTGCGCTGATACAGAAGTTCTCGGGGCAGGACATCTTCCTTTCTATTTTCAACTTTGGTAAATCGCCGCACGCCGCCCAGAAGCTTGCACAGCTGGCGGCTAACGGTCATGGAAATTATACACCCATTACACGGCAAAATATCGAACGCGGGCTGATACGCGAGGCTAAATCGAAGAAAAAAGCCCAATAGATGTGTTTTTAAGCCCTTTTTCAGAAATCTGACTTTTTTTAAAATACAGCTGTAACATCGGCCTTATACTGCCGTCTTGTTATTGAAACCCTACCAATGGATCTCGAATCGTTTCAAAACCGGATACTACCTGCGAAGAATAAGCTCTTCCGGTTTGCCCTTAGATTTTTGGGCAGTGAGGAAGAAGCTAAGGATGTAGTTCAGGAAGTATTCATACGGATATGGAACGGGCGGGATCAGATGGAGAACGTTCAGAACTGGGAGGCCTGGTGTATGCGCATCACCCGCAACCTCTCGCTGGACCGTGTCCGCTCGATGACGCGTAAGCAAACGCAGTCGATAGAAGATAGTTTCGATGTTCAACAGGAAGCCCTTACACCCCATGAATCAACCGAAGCGGATGAAAGTATGAACCGGATCAACCAATTGATCGCCGCTTTGCCCGCGAAGCAACGGCAGATCATTCACCTGCGCGACATTGAGGGCTACAGCTACAACGAGATCTCTGAGATCACGGAGCTGGACCTCAACCAGGTAAAGGTGAATTTATTCCGGGCCAGGAATGCCGTGCGCGAAAAACTGACCAAGATCAATGCCTATGGACTCTAAACGACTGGAAGAACTACTGCAGAAATATTGGGACTGCGAGTCTTCACTGGAAGAAGAGGAAGAGCTGCGCACATACTTCCTGACCCATGACCATGTGCCAGAGGCGTTGAAAGACACCGCTGCTCTCTTCCGCTACTTTGGCGAGAACAAGGAGAAGACACTGAACGATGCGGCCTTCGATGCAGGTATTATACAGCAGACAAAAACACCGAAGAAAGGTGTAGTGAGAAGCCTGGTGTATAACACGATGCGCATCGCCGCCGGTGTAGCTGCCCTGGTATCGGCCGTGTGGTTTATGCACCGGGAGCTGTCCGCTCCCGATGGTACGACAGCCGCGACTCCCCAAGGTCAGCAAGTGGTGGATACGTACGACGACCCCAAGCTGGCCTTTGAAGAAACGAAGAAGGCGCTCATGATGATCTCGAAAAGCTTCGGCAAGGCCGAAGAGCAAGCCCGGAACATCAATCTCTTCAATGAAGCGAAGGAAGAGATACAAGAGCAGGACACACAATCCACACAGAAATTTTAAAAACTCCGGTCTACGGAGAGCCCCAAAAACGATTTACATACCGACAAACTTTGATGGATATGAAAAGCATGAAAACGATATTCGCCTTAGCCTTCCTGACTTTTACCTTGAACAACGCATGGGCGCAGGATGCGATAGGCCGCTTCTTTACGAAGTATCAGAACGACGAGTCATTCAGCCAGGTAACGATCTCCAGCAAGATGTTCAGCCTCTTCACCAACATGGATGCCGAGACCGCCGAAGATAAAGAGGTGCTGGAGGCCATAAGCAAGCTGAAAGGATTGCGGATACTGGCCAAGGAAGATGCTGCCGATGCCCGCACGCTATACAAAGAGGCTTTCAGCCTGATACCGAAAGATTATGAAGAGCTGATGTCTGTGCGCGATAAAGACCGCGATATGAAGTTCTACATAAAAGAAACCACTCCCGGGAAAATATCCGAGCTGCTGATGGTGGCCGGCGGAACAAAGACGTTCATGGTGCTGAGCCTGTTTGGTGAAGTAGATCTGAAGCAAGTGTCGCGCATCGGTAAGAAGATGGATGTAAAGGGACTGGAAAACCTGGAGAACATCAATAAGTCTGATAAAAAGCCGGCTCAAGCACCTAAGAAGCCAGCAACCAACCCACCGACCTCCAAAGATCCTCAATAATAATTTATCAGGTCCGAAATCCTAAACAAGCTTCGTTATGAAACATACACTTGCCTTTATGTTCATGCTGCTGGCAGGCGCTGCGGCGTTCGGCCAAAGCAAAAGCTTCAATTCTCTTTCCAATGCTTTTGCAGATCGTGATGATGTGATCTCTTTCAGTCTCGGTGGTCTTCCGCTTAAATGGTCCACGGATGAAGATGATAAAACTCTTAACCGGATCCGCGACGTTCGTTTTCTTACTATTCCGCGTTTGCAGTTCGATGCCGGCGACGTCAAGATCAGCAGCGTGAAGCGCGATCTTACGCGAGACAGCTTCGAAGAAATGTTCAATGCACGCGACAATGGAGACCAGGTGTCGATATACATGCAGGATCATGGCGGCGACTCGAATGTATACTTCGTGCTCGTGGAGGATGACGACAACATCGTTGCGATCGAGATCAAAGGTTATATCGATCCGAAGAGTCTGAAAGACAAGAAAACCCGCTCGAAACTTACGGGAATGTAAATCCAAAATACGGCTACACCGTATACTATCTGTAGAACATCATCCGCGCGCACGCAGTTAACCATACTGTGCTGCGCGCCGACATTACCGGACAGACCTTACTAACGCTTATGAAAAACTACCTGGCTTTATTCCTCGTCATTGCTTCCGGCATACTGCATGCCCAGAGCAAAACCACAGAGGCGCTTCACAAACAAAACGGCGACGCCCTATCGTTGTTCTTCTATAACAACACGCTGCGCATGATAAACCAGACCGAAGACAAAGACTTCGATGAGTTGGTCAAGGATATCGAGAAGATGAAATTCCTGATGATCAAAAAAGAGAAGCAACACTTTACGTCCACGCAGTACAAGCAACTGGTGAGCGACTATAAGGCCGAATCGTTTGAAGAGATCATGACCAGCCGCTACCAGGGTAAGAACTTCGATGTGTATGTAAAAGAGAAAGACGGTAAAACTAAGGGCATGATCGTTACGGTTAATGATGCGGAAAGTTTATATGTGCTCGATATAGTCGGCAGTATTGCACTGAATAAGATAACGTCATTTTTCTCCACCATAGACCAGAGCTCCGAGGTGGGTAAAAGGATCCAGAATTTTATACAGAAGGATAAAGACTGACTGTAATTATGCTATGCTGTAACCGACCAATGTTATAAATCAAATACGCGTTTGGAACCAATACTATCTATACATAATCTCACCAAGCGTTTCGGTCGTCTCACGGCCGTAAACAATGTGAACCTCGAGGTATACGCCGGGCAGGTGTTCGGTATGCTTGGCCCGAATGGCAGCGGTAAAACCACTACATTGGGAATGCTTATGGGGGTGATCAATCCTACGGAAGGCGAGTTCTCCTGGTTCGGCCAGAAGCCCACAAACGAAATACGTAAAAAGATCGGCGCCGTACTGGAACATCCTATATTTTATCCGTACCTCAGCGGTCAGAAAAATCTCGAGCTCAACGCTATGATAAAACAGTGCCCGGCCGACAATATACCGCGTGTGCTGGAACTGGTTGAGCTTACCGAGCGTCGTAACGACCCGTATAAAACCTATTCGCTGGGTATGAAGCAACGACTGGCCATAGCCTCTGCGTTACTAAACGAACCTACCGTTCTTATACTGGACGAGCCTACCAACGGGCTTGACCCTATGGGTATTGCCGAAATACGTGAGCTGATCAAGAAGATAGCAGCCAATGGCAAAACCATTATACTGGCGAGCCACCTGCTGGATGAAGTGCAGAAAGTATGCACACACTTTGCCGTACTAAAGAAGGGCAACCTGATACACTCCGGCCCCGTGGGCGATGTAGGCAAAGGCGAGGAAACCGTGGAGGTAAATGCTGCCATCGAAAACCTGAACGAAATACTCCTGGCATTCAATGGTACATTGTCCATCAACCGTGAGAATGGCAGTTACCTTGTAGCCTTACGCGAAGGTTTTCACAGCGTGGACCTCAATCGTTTTCTCTTCGATAAAGGCGTGGTGGCTTCGCACCTGCTCACGCGGAAGAAGACTCTGGAGAAACAATTCCTCGAAATACTCGCGGATCATCGTTAATTGTCCATCATACGTTTCCTTATCATTACCGATATATACCTATGCTACACTTACTGGCTATAGATCTTAAAAAACTTACCAGCTATCGCACCTTCTGGGTAATCTGCGGGCTGTACTTTATTACGTTGGGAATAGGGGCGGCCAGCGGCTGGGAGTTGGTTAAGTGGATTGCCAACACTATCGAAGGCTTCGGCTCGAAGATCAACATAAGTCGCATACCCATCTATCACTTCCCTGATGTGTGGACGAATCTTATCTGGTGCGCCGGTCTGCTTAAGATCATACTGGCGATTATGGTTGTGATATCGGTAACCAACGAGTTCCAGTACCGCACGCTTCGACAAAACGTAATAGACGGCCTTAGCCGCGCGGAGTTTCTGTATTCCAAAATACTTACTAACGTGCTGCTGAGCCTTATGAGTGTGGGGATGATATTCCTGATCGGACTGGTGACCGGTCTTATCTACACGCCATCGCCTTCGCTCGACGCTATCCTTACCGATCTTGAGTTCTTCCCGGCCTACTTCCTGGAAGTATTTTTCTTCCTTTCGTACGCGCTTATGATCGGGCTGCTTGTACAACGGTCTGGTCTTACCATCATATTGTTGATGCTTTCGCAACTTATTGAATCTATTATTGCCGCGAAGGTGGATAACTTTGCTCCCGGTCTTATACCCTTCTTTCCCTTCCGTGCTATCTGGAACCTTGTTCCCTGGCCCTGGCCCCGTTATGCTTTCCAGGAGGTTCAGGACTACGTTGCCCTGCGCGATGTGGTAGTGGTTCTGTTCTGGACAGCGGCTTTTAACTATTTCGGGTACCTTAAACTGAAGCGGTCGGACATATAATGTATGACGATACCGGAGCTTTCCGGATCTCAGGGCAACATTCAAAAATGTCGCGAAGCGGCTTCGATACGGCTTCGATCCGAACTACACCGGCTCTGAAGCGAGTCAGAAGCGAAGGAGAACTGAACCTGAACTGAAGGAGAACCGGGCATATTGCCGAGTTTTTTTGTATTATTCGTAAGAATAATCAGCGCCAGACAAATTACCGGGTAGATGGAATCAGCAATTGAGATGTTTTTGAAATCGGTTAGGGAGATCCGCCCTGGTCTGACTGATTCTGAGCTTTCTCAGTTTGCTTCAAAAGTTACTATTAAAGAATTAGAACGGAAAGATTTTTTTATTCAGTCCGGGAAAGTTCAAAAGGCAATCGGTTTTATAGTGGAAGGATTGGTTCGTTCTTTTTTCGTCGATCGGGATGAAAATGAAATAACGGTGGGGTTTTATTCCGAGGGCGACTATGCTACTCATTACCCCGCATTTATTACCCAACAACCCAGCCGGTATTCGATACAATGTCTAGAGCCAACCACTCTTGTATGTCTGTCGTTCGATAATATTCAGCAGATATATCAGCAATTCCCAAATTTTGAAAGGTACGGCCGTTTGGTTGCTGAAGAAATTTTAACAAGGCAGCAAGCGCGTATCGAGAGTTTTATATTTCAAACGGCAGAAGAGCGCTATCTCGATTTTATCAAACGTCACCCCACGTTATTCAACAGAGTTTCATTGTCTCATCTTTGCAGCTACCTGGGTATAGAAAGACAATCGCTTACCCGCATTCGCCAGAAATTAGCCAGCAAATAATCTTTTGACACTTTTGTGTCAGGTAGCCCCTTGATTTCTTTCGCTCCTTTGTAGTGTCAATGTTAAAGACAACTGCAAATGAAAAAGAACATATTGCTGATTCTGGGGCATCCCTCGGAGAATTCGTTTTGCAAAGCATTAATCGATGCCTATACACGGGGCGCAGAACAAGCAGGAGCAAACTGCAAGATCATATATGTGTCCCGATTGAATTTCAATGTAAATCTTGCCGACGGTTATAAAACCGGTGAGGCAATGCACCTGGAGGAAGACCTGGCAGAGTCGCAACAGCTTATTCAATGGGCTGACCATGTGGTGATGGCCTATCCTAACTGGTGGGGTTTTATGCCTGCCATTACTAAAGGTTTTATCGACAGAATATTTCTTCCCGGTTTCGCTTTCAAACATCATTCAGGGAAAATATTTCCGGAGAAGCTTTTAAAGGGCAAGAGTATGCGTCTGCTGGTAACCATGGATACTCCGAAATGGTGGTTCTACCTTATTTATCGTGCATCGCAATACCGGATTCTGAAAGACATCGTATTCGGATACGTTGGATTCGATCCTATCCGGTTCTCCACTTTCGGATTTATCAGAAAATCCACCGACAAGTTGCGGAACAGCTGGCTGCGCGAGGTTGAGCAGCTTGGTAGGAAACTCAAATAGTATAAGAGAAACTCAACTGCAGCCGGGCATAGCAGGAATGTCGACACCTGTGAGCCTGGTAGCAGGGAGTGTCCGATCTACATATCACAAACTATAAAATCAAAAAAAAATGAAAAAGTTAAAAGGTAAAGTCGCTATTGTAAGCGGCGCCAACCAGGGAATAGGTCTTGTTTTGAAAAACGGAATCGCCTCCGTGCTCTCGATACTGCTTGTGCTTTTTACGCTCTCATCATGTTCTGAAGATGACGAGAGCGAGACTAGCCAAACGTATGTGTTGGTACACGGAGCGTGGCAGGCATCCTATGTATGGGATGCCGTTCGTGATGACCTTGTGAATATGGGCAACAAAGTAATCGTCGTTGAGCTGCCGGGGCACGGTGCTGACCAGGCGCTTCCGCACACACTGACCCTGGATGTTTATCGCGACAAGGTTATCGATGCGCTGAATAAGGTAGATGGCAAAGTTATCCTGGTAGGGCACAGCATGGCAGGAATGGTTATAACGCATGTGGCCGAGAAGGTTCCTTCCAGGATCGATAAGCTGGTCTATATCGGTGCGTTTCTCCCTGCGTCCGGACAGTCACTTGTGGATCTGGCGTTTTCCGATCCAGGTTCTAAGTTGAAGGCTTCACTTATTTCCTCGGCCGATCAGTTAACGATCGACGTACAGCGCGACAACCTGACTTATCTTTTTATAAACGATGGATCGCAGACTGATAAAGAACGTGTAGTAGCCAACTACCGCGCTGAGCCTGCGATTCCTCTTACCAATACGGTGACTTTAACCGAAGATAACTTTGGTGCGGTCGAGAAGGTATATATCAAGACGCTTCAGGACGTTGTTATCAGCCCGGCTTTTCAGGACCACATGATCGCGGAGGCGGGCATTAAAACGGTTTATGAAGTGAACACCAGTCACTCGCCGTTTCTGGCTCAGCCACATGTGGTTTCAGACCTGTTATTGAAAATAGGTGAGTAACTAAGGACAACAGTAGTAGTAAACGACCACTTATTAGGTGGCCGTTTTTTTTTGGTGCGTCATTTTGCTATTTAAGATCAAGAATTTTCGCGGTCTCGCTCCAATAAAAAAGCGAGCCGGTACGAATTTTCCGCAGCCAATTTAATGTATGGTAAGGTTTGTCGGAAAATTGAAATTCACAGGCATTGCCCTCATGTCTATTGAAGGGATCGTTGTTTTTAACTTTAATCTTTGCGGCGATATAGGCGGCTTTTGCTGCACACTCTATTGCCTCGTCAAGGTTGAATTTTCCGGACATTAGATAATTTCTGAATTGTGAAATTCCGTCTTGAATTTCCTTGTATTTCAATTTGTCGGCTTGCGCGTGATTCTTAGGTGTTTGGCTGATCAATAGCGCCGTGGAGATTATATCGTCCAATACATCATTAGGTGATATATCAAGCTTGCGGTACGCGATTTCCTGCTTTACT
>Ga0247764_1000090_pt1 | contig 34677 bp, 26 predicted proteins | sample UWRJL051202B4_FD_179932 | JGI IMG/M metagenome (GOLD analysis project Ga0247764, IMG submission 179932) | Plant litter microbial communities from Arlington Agricultural Research Station in Wisconsin, United States - UWRJ-L051-202B-4 | ecosystem: Environmental > Terrestrial > Plant litter >...
CGATCTACATCGCCACGCTGCTCATCACCAGCCTGGCCGGATTGGCGATGAAGATCATCATGACGAGGCACCCCGACCTACTCGCGCCTGGGGCGAAGCACGATGCCCGGCTCGGGCCGTCGATCACCGCGCCGGTGAGTATCGCTGTGGCACTCGTGGTCTCCCAGGTAGTGCCGGGCGCGGGCCTCTGGTCACTGCTCCTGCTGTTCGCGGCGATCCCCGTGGACCGGTATCTGATGCACCGCGCCGCACTCCGCCACCCGTCTCACTGACGGTAGCGACGCGTCTCTAACCCCCGAATTGGGGGCGATCGAGGGGGTCCGGGAATTAGTTGACAGTGGTAACGTGGAGCCAGACAGCCGGGGGAATCAGTCTTCCGGGGTCTCCTGGATCGTGATCGAAGCGCGGGGGCGTGGAGATCCGAGATATTCCAGGTACACCTTGGTTCGGGTACCAAGGTTAAGACCCGATCGCCGCCGACTCTGCCAGGAGACGGCGGCGATCAGTCGTTAACGCCGAACATCGGCGTCGAATCCTTTGTGCGCCGAGTCCTTTGTGCGTCAGGGTGACTGCGTTAGCTGCACACGTGCGTCAGGCGACCAGCTGGCGACCGGCGTCTTCGAGCTGCTTCTGCGGTGCGGATGCGGCAGCGCTCTTGGCGCGTGCGTCCGCCACCTGGGAGGCGGCCGTCGACTGCGCTTCCGTCGTCCGCGCTTCCGTCGTCTGCGTGTGCATCGGCGGGGCAGGGGGAGCGAACCGGCTCGTGACGATCGCGACGCCCGCGGTGTCGACAGAGACCGAGGCCTCGGTGGCGACCTCCGCAGCGATTTCCGTAGCGGCATCCGCGACGGTGACCGGCATGGGTGCAGTGTCGAGAGATACGGTGTCGACGGGTGCCGGTGCGTTGGAGGCGGGTGCAGGGGTCGCGGCAGCGGACGCCGCGACGGCGGCCGACAGGGCCGCGGAGACCTGCTCGATCGGCGCGGAGACCGCGCCCGGTGTCGCGAGCTTGGCCGCGACATCCCAGGCGATGGTGTCAGCGACGGCCTGGGCGAAGAAGGTGTCGACCGCGGTGGGATCGTGTGGCGTCACGGTGAACATGCCGCGCGGACCGAACGCGTGGATGAGACGCGTCTGCACCAGCTCGAAGACCAGTTTCTGAACCTCGTCGCGCTGCTCCGGGGTCAGCCCGCGGTCTCTGTTGCGTCTGCGCAGCGGGTTGATCACGGTCGGCCTTTCGACGTGGGAAGCGGTGTATTCGCCCATTGTCGGTTACAGACCGCCCGAATCGCCGCCGACACGCGCTCCGACCAGGCACTTTGGCCCCGATCGGGGCCGCGCAGGCAGCAGGGCCCGCCGGCTCTTGCCTCCGGCGGGCCCTGCTGGGTCTGTGAATGGTCAGCTGAGGTCAGGCCTTGCCGTCGAAGACCTCGGATTCCATTGCGTCGTAGCCCTCGGTCTGCGGATCGCCGTGCAGGCCGCCGCTCAGCGCATATTCCTCCTCGGGGGAGAGCACGAGACGCTTGCGGCCGACCAGCGCGAAGATGATCAGGCCGACCACGAAGATGACGAGGAAGGTGACCACCGCCAGCTGGAAGGTCGCGTTAAGCACGATGCCGAGGAAGGCGCCGATGGCGATGATCCCGGCGATGACGGCGCCTGCGATGCCCGTGGGGCTCTTGTACGGGCGCTTCGCGTTCGGGAACTTCTTGCGGAGCACGATGAACGAGATCATCTGCATCACGTAGGAGATGACGGCACCGAACACCGCGATGAAGAGGATGACGCCGGTGGCTGCGCCGCCGGCATCCGGGTTCACCGCGGGGATGATCAGGTTCACGATCAGTAGGATGACGAAGCCGATTGCGCCGCCGACCAGCAGGGCGACCCACGGCGTCTGGTGCTTGCGGCCAGTGAGCGAGAGGAACTTCGGGTAGTAGCCCGCCCGGGACAGCGAGTACATGTTGCGACCGTAGGCGAACATGATGCCCTGCAGCGAGGCGAGCAGACCGATCAGGGCGAAGAGGGCGAGGAGCGCGGCGACGCTGTCGGGCAGGAAGGCCCGGAAGCCGGCAAGCAGTGGCTCGTCTCCGTCGCCGGGGGAGACCGTGAGCGCCTTCGATCCCGTGACCGCCGGGTTGAGGAACAGGATCAGCAGACCGAAGAAGGCCAGGGTGATGATGCCCCAGACCCCTGCCTTAGGAATGTCTTTGGCCGGGTTCTTCGCCTCTTCCGCGGCGAGCGGCAGCTCTTCGATGCCGAGGAAGAACCAGATGGCGAAGGGCAGGGAGAACAGGATGCCGATTCCGCCGAAGGGCAGGAAGCTCGAGTTGCCGTCGGTGGGCGCGATGTCGAGCAACCGGGAGAAGTCGACAGCGCCGTTCGCGAAGGAGAGCACGGCGAACAACAGGATGACGCCCATCGAGATGATCGCCACGATGAGCGCGAAGCGGAAGCCGACGGCAGCGCCGAGCGAGTTCAGTCCGATGAACACCGCGTACAGGATGATCCAGAGAATCCAGCCCGGCACCACGGCGCCGGTCAGATCGGTGATGATGCTGCCGAGATAGCTCGCCGAGAACAACACGACGACGGCGGTGGTGACGACGTACTCGATCGATTCGGAGATGCCGGTCACGAATCCACCCCACGGCCCCATCGCCGCACGCGAGAACGAGTAGGCGCCGCCGGTGTGTGGCATCGCGGCCGACATCTCGCCGATGGAGAAGATCATCGTGAAGTACATGACGATGATGACGATCGTGGCGATCAGCAGGCCGCCCCAGCCGGTGGTGCTCAGTCCGACGTTCCAGCCGGAGAAGTCGCCGGAGATGACGGCGGCGATGCCGATGCCCCAGATCCCCCAGAAGCCCGCAGTGCGTTTCAGGCTGCGCTTCTCGAAGTAGCCGTCTTCGGCCTTCGTGTACGTGACCCCTGATGTCGTGTTCTCTGCCATGCCGTCCTCCTGGGAAAAAGATCTCGGGTTGTGGAGCGTGGTGCTGAAAAACGCTGCAGGACGCGGGCGTCGAGCTATCGCCGAGCATGGTTGCTATTGGTACCCGATGTCTACCTTTGGGTGTAAACATCCTGTTACTTTGTGGATGAAGGCCTGTCACTATGCCGTGATGTAATGGTCGGCATTCACCCGCTTCGTATCCCGCAGCGCCGTCTCGTCAGGAGTAGCCCATGGCCGCACGCACTGGCATGTTGACCACCGAAGAACTGAATGCGCTGATCGATGCGGGGGAGATCGACACCGTCATCGTCGCCTTCACCGACATGCAGGGCAGGCTGGTGGGTAAGCGAGCATCCGCCCGACTGTTCCAGGAGGAGATCTCCAGTCACGGCGCAGAGTGCTGCAACTACCTGCTCGCTGTCGACGTCGAGATGAACACCGTGGACGGCTACCGCATCTCGTCGTGGGAGACCGGCTACGGCGACATGGCGATGATCCCCGATCTGTCGACGCTGCGTCTCGTGCCCTGGATTCCGGGCACCGCGCTGGTGCTCGCCGACCTCACCTACCTCGATGAGACCCCGGTCGCGCCGTCACCCCGGGCCATCCTGCAGAAGCAGATCGCTCGCCTGGCCGAGAAGGGGCTGGTGCCGTACGTCGGCACCGAGCTCGAGTTCCTGGTGTTCGAGAACAGTTACCGCGACGCCTGGGCGAAGGGCTACACCGGTCTGACTCCCGCGAGTGACTACAACATCGACTACGCGTTGCTCGCCTCCACCCGCATGGAGCCGCTGCTGCGCGACATCCGGGTCTCCATGGAGCGCGCGGGCATGTACTGCGAGGGGGTGAAGGGCGAGTGCAACCTCGGCCAGCAGGAGATCGCGTTCCGCTACGAGGACGCGCTGACTACCTGCGACAACCACTCGATCTACAAGAACGGCGCCAAGGAGATTGCGGACAAGCACGGCAAGTCGCTGACCTTCATGGCCAAGTTCAACGAGAAGGAGGGCAACTCCTGCCACATCCACATCTCGTTCCGCGGCGCCGACGGCAGCGCGGTGTTCTCCGATCCGACCGACGAGCTCGGCATGTCGAAGATGTTCCGCCACTTCCTCGCCGGTCAGCTGAAGACGATGCGAGAGCTGACCCTGTTCTTCGCTCCCAACATCAACTCCTACAAGCGTTACGTCGACGGCAGCTTTGCCCCGACCGCGGTGGCGTGGGGCCTCGACAACCGCACCTGCTCGCTGCGCGTGGTCGGCAAGGGGCTCGGGATGCGCGTCGAGAACCGCGTGCCCGGCGGCGACGTCAACCAGTACCTGGCCACCGCCGCGCTGATCGCCGGCGGGCTGTACGGCATCGAGCACGAGTTGGAGCTCGAGCCAATGTTCGTGGGCAACGCCTACGAGAGCGACCTCTCGCGCGTGCCGAGCACGCTACGCGAAGCCGCAGCCCTGTTCGGCGAGTCCGAGATCGCCCGCGAGGCGTTCGGAGCGGATGTCGTGGAGCACTACCTGAACAACGCCCGCATCGAGGTCCAGGCCTTCGATGCGGCCATCACCGACTGGGAGCGGGTGCGCGGTTTTGAACGCCTTTAGAGACAGCAGCGGCAGGGCTCCGATCATCGGGGTCACCACCTACCTGGAGCGATCGCAGACCGGCGTCTGGGATGTCGCAGCATCGTTCCTGCCGAAGGTCTACCTCGACGCCGTCACGAACGCCGGCGGCATCGCCGTGCTGTTGCCGCCCCAGCCGGTCGACTCCGAGATCGCCGGCCGCGTGATCTCCGGCATCGACGCCCTCGTCGTCGCCGGAGGCAAGGATGTCGACCCGGCTCTATATGGACAGCACCGGCATCCCCTCACCGACGAGTCGCGCCCCGACCGCGACGCCTGGGAGGAAGCACTGTTCACGGCCGCGATCGAGAGCGGCACGCCGTTCATCGGCATCTGTCGTGGTCTGCAGATGCTCAACGTCACGCTCGGCGGAACGCTCCACCAGCACCTGCCCGAGGTGGTCGGTACCGAGCGGTACAGCGGCAACGACGGTGTCTTCGCGCTCAACGACGTGCACCTCGGGGAGTCCGGCCACGTGCCCGAGATCCTCGCCGACACCCCGACCCTGCCGGTGCTGTCGTACCACCACCAGGCGATCGATCGAGTCGCCGACGGACTTGCGGTGACCGCGCGCTCCGACGACGGCACGGTGCAGGCCGTCGAGGTGCAGTCGGTGCCCTTCGGGCTGGCCGTGCAATGGCACCCCGAGCAGTCGCCAGAAGACGGGCGCCTGTTCGAGGCGCTGGTGGATGCGGCGCGCGCCTACGCCCACGATCGAACGGTATCGGCATGACCCCGACCATCGACCTGATCAACCCGGCGGATGAGACCGTGATCCGGACAATAGAGCACACGAGGGCCGAGGAGGTCGACGAAGCGGTGGTCCGGGCCGTCGTCGCGCAGAAGCGCTGGGCTGCTCTGGCGCCCGCGGATCGTGCCGCCATGCTGCGGGCCTTCGCCGCCGTGGTGGATGGGGCGGTGGAGGAGCTCGCACAGCTCGAGGTGCTGAACTCCGGGCATCCGATCTCCCAGGCGCGCTGGGAGGCCGGGCACGTGCGCGATGTGCTCACGTACTACTCGGCGGCGCCGGAACGGATGCTCGGCAGCCAGATCCCGGTGGCCGGCGGTATCGACGTGACCTTCCTCGAGCCGCTCGGTGTGGTCGGGGTGATCGTGCCGTGGAACTTCCCGATGACGATCGCGGCCTGGGGGTTTGCGCCCGCGCTCGCCGCCGGCAACGCCGTGCTGCTCAAGCCGGCGGAGTGGACACCGCTCACCGCACTGCGGATCGCCGACCTCGCGCTCGCCGCCGGTCTGCCCGAGGGACTGTTCCAGGTGCTCCCGGGTCGCGGTGATGTTGTCGGCCAGCGTCTGGTGTCGCACCCGCTGGTGCGCAAGATCGTCTTCACCGGCTCGACGGCGACCGGTAAGAAGGTGATGGCCGGCTGCGCCGAGAACGTGAAGGCCGTCACCCTGGAGCTCGGCGGCAAGAGCGCGAACGTGGTGTTCGCCGACGCCGACCTGGAGAAGGCCGCGGCGATGGCGCCGTCTGCGGTGTTCGAGAACGCCGGACAGGATTGCTGCGCGCGCTCGCGCATCCTGGTCGAACGCAGCGCCGTCGATCGATTCCTGGAGTTGCTCGAGCCCGCGGTCACGGCCTTCCGGGTCGGCGCCCCCGCCGACGAGGCGACCGAGATGGGCCCGCTGGTCTCTTCAGCGCACCACGCCAAGGTCGCCTCCTACGTTCCGGACGACAGTCAGGTCGCGTTCCGCGGCAGCGCTCCGGATGGCCCGGGCTTCTGGTTTCCGCCGACGGTGCTGCTGCCCGGCTCGCGCGACGATCGTGTGGTGCGGGACGAGATCTTCGGCCCCGTCGTGAGTGTGCTCCCCTTCGACGACGAGGCGGACGCGGTGTCCCTCGCCAACGACAGCGACTACGGGCTGAGCGGCTCGTTCTGGACGCGTGACCTCGGGCGCGGCATCCGTGTCTCTCGGGGCATCGAGAGCGGCAACCTGTCGGTCAACTCGAACTCGTCGGTGCGCTACTCGACCCCCTTCGGCGGGTTCAAGCAGTCCGGCCTCGGCCGGGAACTCGGGCCGGATGCCGCTGCCGCCTTCACCGAGACCAAAAACGTCTTCCTGTCGGACGCATCGTGACCGACACCCGCTGGTCGAGTAGCGCGCGAGGAACGAGCACGCGTATCGAGACCCATCACGTGACTGGTTTCGATACGGCTGCTCCTTCGTCGCGGCCTACTCAACCAACCACGCTCTAGAAAGGCATCACCATGGCAGTGACCCCCATCGACCTGACCCAGCGCCTGGCCGGCAAGGTCGCCGTCGTCACCGGCGGCGCGAGCGGCATCGGCCTGGCCACCGCGCGCCGCTTCGCGGCGGAGGGCGCGACCGTCGTGATCGGCGACTTCAACCCCGAGACCGGTGAGGCAGCAGCCGCCGAGGTCGGCGGGCTGTTCGTGCGGGTCGACGTTTCTGATGAAGAGCAGGTCAACGCCCTGTTCGACACCGCCAACGAGGTCTACGGCTCCGTCGACATCGCCTTCAACAACGCCGGAATCTCGCCGCCCGACGACGACTCGATCGAGACCACCGAGTTGCCGGCCTGGCAGAAGGTGCAGGACGTCAACCTGAAGTCGGTGTACCTGTGTTGCCGTGCGGCGCTCCGCTACATGGTGCCGCAGCAGCGCGGATCGATCATCAACACCGCCTCCTTCGTTGCCGTGCTCGGTTCCGCCACCAGCCAGATCTCCTACACCGCGTCGAAGGGCGGGGTGCTCGCGATGAGTCGCGAGCTCGGGGTGCAGTTCGCGCGGCAGGGCATCCGGGTGAACGCCCTCTGCCCGGGCCCGGTGAACACGCCCCTGCTGCAGGAGCTGTTCGCGAAGGACGAGGAGCGAGCCCAGCGTCGCCTGGTGCACGTTCCGGTCGGCCGCTTCGGCGAGCCGGAGGAGATGGCGGCGGCGGTCGCTTTCCTGGCCAGCGACGACGCCTCCTTCATCACCGGCACGACGTTCCTCGTCGACGGCGGCATCGGTGCCGCCTACGTCACCCCGCTGTAGGGGCGAGCGGATGTCCGACCTGGCCGAGAGTGCGCTGTTCCGTCCCGTGCGGGCCGGCAACGCCTTCGAGGAGACGGTCGCCCGGCTGCTGCAGACGGTGCGGTTGGGGATCGTCGCACCGGGGGAGGCGCTGCCCGCGGAACGTGACCTCGCCACGCGGTTCTCGGTCAGTCGGGATACCGTGCGGGAGGCCATCCGTTCTCTCACCGATGCCGGATTCCTGGTCTCGCGGCGGGGACGCTACGGCGGCACCTTCGTGGTCGACGTGTTGCCTGCGCGCGGCTCGGGCGTGGAGATCGACGGGGTGCCAGATGCGGTGCCGACCACCCCGGAGGAGTTGGAGGATGCTCTGGCGCTGCGCGACATCCTCGAGGTCGGGGCGGTGCGTGCCGCCGCCGCCCGCTCCCTCACGGCGGTCGATCGCGAGGTGCTCTGGTCGCGAGTGAAAGAGGCCTCCGCGGCATCCATCGAGGACTACCGTCGGCTCGACTCGCGGCTGCACCTGACGATCGGCGAGCTGGTGGGCGCGCCGTCACTGGTGCCGCTGCTTGCCGACAACCGGATGCGGGTGAACGAGCTGCTCGAGGCGATCCCGCTGCTGCAGCCCAACCTCGATCACTCGAACGAGCAGCACGAGGCGATCGTGCTGGCGATCCTCACCGGCGACGTGGAGCGCGCCGCCGCCGCGATGCAGGAGCACCTCGACGGCTCGGCCGCACTATTGCGCGGATTCCTCGCCTGAGCGGGTTCAGGACTGCGTCCGCGGCCCGTGCCCGATCGTTATTCAGGAGTGCGTGCGCGGCCGTGCCCGATCGTTATTCAGGAGTGTGTGTGACCGGAGGGACGGGTGGGTCCTGCGGGAAGATCACCCGTCACAGCAGTCACGGTGGTCACGCAACATCCTGAATGAGGAATGGACGATGGAGGGATGGCGGGGACTCGATGAAGCCACGGCCGGAAGCGCCGCTGAGCCGCTACGCCGTGGGCGGCGGGGTCTTGCGGGTGCGTGGGCGCGGCGCTGCGGCGGGCGTGGCGCCGTCTGCCGCGGGCTTCGCCGCAGTGGCTCTCGGGGTTCGCGTCGCGGGCTTCTTTGCGGCGGCAGGGCGGGCGGTCGCCGAGGCATCTGCGGTCTTGGCGGTGCCGGCCCGAGTGGCGCGAGTCGGCGTGACCTTGGCGACGCCGGTCTCCAGCTCGAGCTCGCCGACGATCGGCTCGCTCACCGGAGTCGGCTCGACATCGGTGCTGGAGGCGAACACCTCCTCGAAGACGATCGAATCATCTGCCGGTGCCGTCGTTGCGGGGGTCGTCGGCGCCGTCGTGGGCGCGACGGGTGCAGTCGGCGGCACGACCGAGCTCGCGGCGGGCTCCGCGGGCGCTGCCGGGGCGGGCGCGGACGGCGCGACTGGCGGTTTCGCTGGCGCGTTCTTGGCGACATAGAGCTGGGCGGCGTGCGTGCCGACGATAAGGAACCTGATCAGCAGGAACAGCACGGCAATGACCGCCGCGAAGACCAGCAGGCCGAGAAAGACGCTGAAGATGCCGCCGAGAATGCCGAACAGGGGGTGCGAGGAGTACATCACGGGGTCGATCCTATTCAGTCTTCGAGTTCGTCGGCGTCGTTAGCCTGCTGGATGACGGTGCCGACCGCGATGGCGACGCTCAGCCCCCAGCTCACCCACATCAGAATCAGGCGCCAGTCTCGCGGACCCTTGCGGGTGGTCTGCAGCACGCCCCACCCCCCGACGACGGCGCTGAGCATGGTGCCGCTGAAGATGAATTTGCGCAACAGATCCTCCTGAGTTCGGTGTGCACCACGCTACCCCGCGCCCGCAACCCCGCACTGCCGAGCAACCGTCTGCCCGTACAGTGAACCGAGCCCCGCCACCCGACCTACCCGACAGCCCCGACCGAGAGGATGCCGTGCGCACAGCGATACTCGGAGTCGTTCTCCTCGTGATCGGCGTCGTCGCCATCGCGGTCGGCATCCTGCCGGTGCCGGAGGCGGAGGCCCTCGGTGAGCGGGTCTGGCCGATCCTGCTCTTCGTCGTCGCGATCACGGTGGTCACCGAGCTCGCAGCGGAGGCCGGACTGTTCCGGGTGATCGCCGAGCGGACGGCGCGGTGGGGTCGCGGACGTGCCTGGCTGCTCTGGTTGCTGGTGCTCGCGCTCGCGGTGGTCGCAACGATCTTCCTCTCGCTCGACACGACGGCGGTGCTGCTCACCCCGGTGGTCGTGGTGCTCGCTCGCCACGTCGGGCTCTCTCCGCTGCCCTTCGCCCTCACCACCGTGTGGATCGCCAACACGGCATCCCTGCTGCTTCCGGTGTCGAACCTCACGAACCTGCTCGCGGAACACGAGATGGGATCGCTCGGTCCGCTCGGATTCGCCGGGCTGATGGCGCTGCCCGCGCTCATCGCGATCGTCGTGCCCGCGATCATCCTGTTCATCGTCTTTCGCACCAGCCTGCTGCAGCGCTACACCGCCGACGACCCGACCGAACCCGACGACCGCGTGCTGCTCGTCGCGAGCGCCATCGCGGTGGTCGTGCTGCTGCCGCTTTTGGTCTCCGGGGTTCCGGTCTGGATGCCCGCGGTAGGGGCATCCCTCGTGCTCGGCATCGTCTTCCTGGTGCGCCGCCGCACGGCGCTGCGATTCTCGCTGGTTCCGTGGCAGCTCGTGCTGTTCGCCGGGGGTCTCTTCCTCGTGGTGGAAGCCGCGCACTCGCTCGGACTCAGCGCGCTGCTGGCGAACGTGTCGGGCCACGGCGAAGACCTGCCGAGCCTGCTGCAGCTGGCGGGCGCCGGCGCGCTCGGCGCGAACGTGCTCGACAACCTGCCCGCCTACCTCGCCCTCGAACCGGTGGCCGGCAATCCGGTGCGGCTCGCCGCGCTGTTGATCGGTGTGAACGCCGGTCCGCTGATCACCCCGTGGGCATCACTGGCCACCCTGCTCTGGCATCAGCGGTTGAGCGCGCTTGGCGTGGAGATCTCCTGGCGTCGGTACATGCTGCTCGGGGCGATCGCGGCCCCGCTCACGGTGGCCGCCGCAACGGTCGGGCTGTGGCTTACCGCATAGCGGCGCGGGCGGTACTCAGGCCATGACCAGCGCGCTGGCCCGCGGCGCCAGAAACTGGTCCATCACCAATTCTGCGGCACCCTGAGCGGCGACCTGCTCGCCCACGACGGAACCTTCCACGCTGAACGGATCGCGGGGCGCGATCAGCTCACTGCGCACCGCGTCGTCGAGCACGGGCAGGAATGCGGCGCTGAGGCGATTCCAGGTCGGCCCGCCCAGAACGACCCGGGGTACGTCGATGAAGTTCACGAGCACCCCGATGCCGACGGCGACCCGTCGGGCGGCGCGCTCCAGGATGTCGGCCGCCGTGGCATCACCGACGGACGCAAGCCGTGACAGTTCGGTGCAGGCGTCGTCAATGGCCAGGTAGTCGTCGAGGTCGGGAAGCGGCAGCAGCCCTGCCTGCGCGGCCTGGATCGCCAGGGCCTCCGGCACGCAGGCGGCAGCGAGGCCGCCGCGCCTGCCGCTCCACCCCAGTTCCTCGGCGGACGGGTCCACCAGGATGTCGCCGATCTCCCCGACGTTGTTGCTGGCACCGCGCAGCACCTGACCGCCCGCGACGACGGCGGCTCCGACGCCCGAGCCGAGGTAGATGAACAGGAAGTCGCTGTCCGCCGATGTGCGGAGCTCGGCGGTGGCCGAGGCGGTGACGTCCTTGTCGAGCAGGACGGGCATCCCTGTGGCGTCGCGGAGGTCGGAACGAAGTCGAACATCACGCCAGTGCGGCAGTTGCGGCGGGGCGAGCACGACGCCCTCGTGAACATCGAGAGGGCCGGGGGCGGCGATTCCGAGACCGAGCACGCGGTCGCGATCGATGCCGGCCTCGCGGATGAGCCGGCCGGTGGTCACCGCGATGAGGGACGTCAGTGCCCCGGGCTCGGAACCCTGGGGTGTGCGCAGCTGCACTCCCCGGCGGACTTCGCCCGCGACATCCAGCAGCACGATCGTGAGCCTCGCCGGGTCGACGTGCACGCCGACGGCGAAGGCCCCATTGCCATTGGCGACGAGCGGGATGCTCGGCCGTCCCCGTGCGCTGTCACTCGGTTGTTGCTCCCGGATCATCTCCGCGTCGATCAGTCGACGGGTGATATTGGATATGGTCTGGGAGGCGAGACCGGAGGTGCGCTGGAGGTCGGCGCGGCTCTGGCCGGGGTCGCGCCGGATGAGGTCGAGAACGACCGCCTGGTTATAGTCGGCGAGGCGGGGGAGATTGCTGCCTCGAAGCATGAGATCGCCCTCCCCGTTGTTGAGCCTTCCTAACTCTATCGAATGGACTAAATGACGTTCCGGTGAATTGCCGCGGTTGCAGCAGACTTCGATTGACGGGCATGATCGAATGTCCTAACATGAACCAACGCTTTTCCCATCAAATAGGCAAAGTAGCCAAAGGGAGCAGCGGAGAGAGGCACCGCAATGAAGCGCACCCCCGTGATCGCAGCCCTCATGGCCACCCTGGTCGCCGCCGGTGGACTGACAGCATGCTCGTCATCCAGCGGCGATGGTGATGCAGTCACCATCTCCATCATGGAGACCAAGCAGATCAGCATCGCCTCGGTCAAGAAGCTCATTCCGAGTTTCGAGGCGGAGATGAAGAAGCAGGGCAAGAACATCAAGGTCAAGCTGGTGGGTGACGTGCTCACCGATCCCCAGTTCGTCACCAAGATCACCCAGCAGTTCATCGCCGGCGAGGCACCGGATGTCATCGACCTCGGCGACAGCATGGTGCCGGGTTTCGCGGGCGCCGGCTATCTGGCCCCGCTCGACGACTACCTCGACAAGTGGGACGGCTGGGACCACTACTTCCCGCACATCCAGAAGGCGATGGTGCGCCAGGACGGCAACATCTACGCGCTCGTGCACGACTCCGGTGTGCAGAACTTCTTCTATCGCAAAGACATCCTCACCCAGGACGGCATCGACACCGCGCAGCCCAAGACCTGGGATGACATGATCTCGCGCCTCGAGCAGGTCAAGGCCAAGAACGGCGACCTTCCGCCCATCGTCATTCCCGCCGGTACGGCGTGGGGCGGCGGCTCGTGGGGCGAGGGCTTCCAGCCGATCCTCGCCGGCGTCGACCAGAACTACTACAGCCTGAAGACCGGCAAGTGGGACCTCAAGAGCCCGGGCTGGGAGCAGACCTTCGACCTCTACAGCAAGCTGACCACCAAGGGTCTGCTTCCGGTGCAGGACCTCGAGAACCCCAACCCGTGGGAGCCGACCAAGTACGACAAGTTCCCGGCGGGCAAGCTGCAGGTCGCAGCCCAGGGCACCTGGGGCTGGAAGTTCGACTGGGGCCCCGGTGGCGCCACGCCGATCGACGGACTCGAGACCAAGGTCGACACCTGGCAGTACCCCGCGATGAAGGCCGGCGGGGAGACCTACGGCTGGAGCGGTCTCGGATCGAGCTACGGCATCCCGGAGAAATCGCAGCACAAGGATGAGGCGATGCTCCTGGCCCAGTGGCTCTCGGCCGGTAAGCCGCTCGCTGACCAGCTCGTCGCCAACGGCGCCGCTCCGGTTCGCGACGACATGGCCGATGTGAAGCCCTTCGCCGACGAGCCCAAGCTGGTGCAGGCAGGCGAGGACCTCTCGAAGAGCCTCTACGTTCCGACCGGCGACGGTTCGGAGCAGATCGCCCAGGCGGTCGCCAACGCGACCGAGCTGATCCTGCAGGGCAAGGCGGATGGCAAGGAGGCGTACGACTCCTTCGTCAAAAACGCCACCGACCTGCTCGGGCCGACCCTGGTCAAGTAGTGACCTCCATCACCAGCGCACCCACCCGGGCGGCGACGGCCTCACCGCCGTCGTCGCCCGGGCGGCGCGGCCCCAAGCGCACCTGGCCATTGGTGCTCCTCCTGCTCGGTCCCGGTGCAGCACTGATCGTGCTGTTCATCATCGTGCCAGCGGTGTACGGCCTGTACCTCAGCTTCACCAACACCCAGCTCACCGGCTTCGCCGCCCGCAACCCCAAATGGGTGGGCATCGACAACTACACCTACCTGTTGGCGAGTCAGGACTTCCTCAGCTCCCTCGGCCAGACCGGCCAGTTTGTGCTCTTCTCGGCGATCATCGGCCAGACCGTGCTCGGCATGGTCGCGGCGATCCTGCTCAGCCGGCCCTGGGTTCGCGGCAAGGGCCTCTTCGGCGCCGCCGTGCTCATGCCCATGATCGTGCCCGAGGTGGTTGCATCGTTGACCTGGGCGAGCGTGCTCTCCAACAACTCCGCGGGGACCCTCAACCGGCTGACCGGCCTCTTCGGGGCAGACCCCACGGCATGGCTCCAGGTCGTTCCGATGGTGTCGATCATCATCGTCAACGTCTGGCGCGGTGTCGCGTTCGCCATGATCATGTTCCAGGCGGCGCTCGAGGATGTCCCTGCCGAACTGATCGAGGCGGCCCGCATGGACGGGGCGCGTGCGTTGCAGATCTTCCGTCACATCACGCTGCCGCTCATTCGCGGGCCGGTCTTCCTCTACCTCCTGCTGACCACGATCAGCACGGTCGGCGTCTTCGGACTGGTGTACTTCCTCACCCAGGGTGGTCCGGGTGGAGCGACGCGCCTGGCGGCGATCTACATCTACGAGCGGGCACTCCAGTTCGCTCAAATCGGAATCGGGAGTGCGGCTTCGATGATCCTGCTCGCCATCGTGCTGGTGCTCGGCCTTGTCTACGTGCGACTCGCGAAGGTCGAGGTCTGAGATGTCAACGTCAGTAACACCGCAGGCACCCGCGGTCGCCCGGCAGTTCCGGCACCGCCCCCTCACCGCCGTCGATGTGGTTCAGCGTTTCTTCGCGTACACCCTGCTCGGACTGCTGGTGCTGTTCTGCCTCGTGCCTTTCGCCTGGGTCGTGTTCAGCGCCGTCGATGGCAACGCTGGGCCCACGGTTCAGCTCCCGGCCTTCTCCTTCGAGAACTTCATCCGGTTCTTCACCAACGCCGGCACACCGATGCTGCTGGTGAACAGCCTCATCATCGGCATCGGCGGGACGGCCCTCAACCTGGTGCTCGGCATCGCGGGCGGGTACGCCCTGGCGCGCTTCGAGTTCAAGGGTCGCCGGGCCTTCATGTTCAGCATCCTGCTGATCCGCGTCATCCCGGCTCCCGCAACCATCGTCGCGCTGTACCTGATCATGGTGAACCTCAAGCTCACGAACACTCTCTACGGGCTGATCCTGGTCGAGGCGGTGCTCCAGCTGCCGGTCACACTCTGGCTGCTCAAGGGAACCATCTCGGCGGTACCGATCGAGCTCGAGGAAGCCGCCTGGGTCGACGGCAACACCCGGCTGCAGGCGATCCGCCGGGTCGTCTTCCCGCTCGTCGGACCGGGTCTCGGCGCCGCCGCGATGCTGACCTTCATGGGAATCTGGGGTGACTTCCTCACCCCTCTGGTCATGTTGCAGAGCCAGGAGCTCTACCCGCTGTCGATCGGACTGTTCCGCGCCTTCAGCGAGCACAATCACGTCGATTGGGGACTCCTCGCGGCCAGCGCTGTCGTCTACGTCGTGCCACCGGCCGTGCTCTACATCTTCGTTCGCAAACACCTGCTGCGCTCCAGCCTCGGCGGAGCGGTGAAAGGATAATCCCAGCAATGACCGATCGCACGGACCGCTCTACCGCGCCCGCAGACAGCCCGCTCGCCGACGAACAGCACGACCGCTTGCCGGTCGTCGTCGTCGGTGCGGGTGCCATGGGCAAGGAGTGGCTCAAGATGCTCATCGCCTCGCCGCACGCTGTGCCGGTGGGTGTCGTCGACCTCGATCTCGACCTGGCCGCTTCGGCGGTGACCTCGCTCGGCCTCGACGGCATCGCCGTGGGATCATCCGTGGCCGAGGTCGCTGCTGCCTCGGGAGCGCGGGCGGTGGTCAACGTCACCGTGCCGCAGGCGCACCGGGTGGTCAACGAGCAGGCTCTCCGCGCCGGTCTTCCGGTGCTCTGCGAGAAGCCGCTCGGCCCGACGGTCGCCGAGGCGCTGCGCCAGGTGGCGCTCGCAGACCTCACCGGCGAGCTGCTGATGGTGAGTCAATCGCGGCGGTACTTCAACCACCTCACCGCCTTCCGCGACGCGGTGCGCGAGCTCGGGCCGCTCGGTGCGGTGCACGCCGAGTTCTTCCACGCCGATCATGAACCGGGTTTCCGTGAACTGATGGCGCATCCGCTGCTCGTCGACATGTCGATCCACCACTTCGACCAGTTGCGGTACGTCGCCGGAGACGAGCCGGTGGCGGTGCGCTGCAGCTCGTGGAACCCGCCGTGGAGCTGGTTCGCGGGCGATGCTGCCGCGACCGCGGACTTCGAACTCGCCTCGGGCGCCCGCTTCGTCTATGCCGGCAGCCGCTGCACCCCCGGTCTGCAGACCTCGTGGAACGCCGACTGGCACGTCTACGGCGAGCGCGGTGCGGCCGCCTGGGATGGCGATGACAGCGTCACCGTCGATGCCCCGGGGCTCAGCATCAGCGTCCCCGACCGGAGCGAGGGCATCGAGGGCTCGCTCGAGGAGTTCGTGCTCGCCCTGCGCTCGGGCAGCACGCCGCAGAACGAGGTGCGGGCCAACGTGCTCAGCCTCGCCATGGTCGAGGGGGCCATCCGCAGCAGTGAGCGCGGGGGCGACCGCATCGTCGTCGCCGACCTGCTCGAAGAGTCCCTCGCCCAGGCCATCGCCGATGAGCCGAGCGACGACATCTCCGCCGTGCTGCGCTCCTGGGGGAGCGCGGCCGACGGTCTTTCCACCCCGGCGTGGGGCTCCGTCCCCGCCACTAGCGCGTCTGGAGGCGCCCGTTGAGCACTACCGCAACACCGATCAGAGTCGTCGTCTGGGGGGAGAACCGACACGAGCAGATCAACCCTGTCGTGCGCGGGATCTACCCGGACGGCATGCACAACACCATCGCCGACGGCATCCGTTCGTTGCTCGGTGAGGATGTCACCGTGCAGACGCGCGTGCTCGACGATCCAGAACACGGGATGACCGAGGAGACGCTCGCCGAGACCGACGTGCTGCTGTGGTGGGGCCATACCGCCCACGAGGAGGTCAGCGACGAGGTGGTGGACCGCATTCAGCGGCACGTGCTCGAGGGAATGGGCATCATCGTGCTGCACTCCGGTCACCACTCGAAGATCTTCCGCCGTCTGATGGGCACCACCTGCAGCCTGCGCTGGCGCAACGACAACGACAGTGAGCTGGTCTGGTCGGTCGCACCGCGGCATCCGATCACCGAGGGCGTGCCGAACCCGATCCAGATCCCGGGGCAGGAGATGTACGGCGAGTACTTCGACATCCCCGAGCCCGACGAACTGATCTTCATCAGCAGCTTCTCGGGCGGTGAGGTGTTCCGCAGCGGAATCACCTACCGGCGCGGGTACGGCAAGGTGTTCTACTTCAGCCCCGGCGACGAGATCTTCCCGGTCTATCACCACCCCGACGTGCAGCGCGTGATCGCGAACGGCGTGAAGTGGGCCCGCCCGGAGCGCGCCCGTGAGCCCTACGTCATCACCCCCATGTACCTGACCGGTCGGTTCGACCAGCCGGTGCTCGGCTCTCCCGACGGCCTGGTCGACTACTACACCGGTGAGCTGATCGCTCCGAAGGAATCGTGACGGTCGACCACTATCTGAACGATGTGGGTCCGGGGAGCGGGCGGCGACGTGCCGCCCGCTCCTGGCTGCACTCCGACGCGCCGGCGCTGTCGCTGAACGGTGACTGGCGCTTCCGGCTGCTCGCCGGCGTGCCGGGCATGCTGGGGGCACCGGATGTGCTCCCGCCGGGCGAGGCAGCCGAGGCCTTCGCAGACGCGGACTTCGACGACTCGGCCTGGGACCTTCTCCCCGTGCCGAGCCACTGGGTGCTGCATGGCGACGGCCGCTATGGGTCACCGCAGTACACGAACGTGCAACTGCCCTTTCCGCAGGATCCGCCGTTCGTTCCCGACGAGAACCCCACCGGCGACCACCGCCGCAGGTTCGACGTCCCGGCAGAGTGGCTCGACCGCGAGACCGTCGAGGCGATCGTGCTGCGGTTCGACGGCGTCGAGTCCCGGTACCGCGTCTGGGTGAACGGCGCCGAGATCGGCGTCGGCACCGGCTCGCGGTTGGCGCAGGAATTCGACGTGACGGATGCCGTGGTGGCGGGCGAGAACACCATCGCCGTGCGCGTGCATCAGTGGTCGGCATCCACCTATGTCGAGGATCAGGACCAGTGGTGGCTGCCGGGCATCTTCCGCGATGTCACCCTGCAGGCACGGCCCATCGGCGGCGTCGAGGATGTCTGGATCCGGGCCGGTTTCGACCACCGCACCGGCGTCGGCACGCTCACCCCGGAGCTTCGCTCGGCCTTCCCCGTCACCCTGCGCGTTCCCGCCCTCGGCATCGAGGTCGAGTGGACGAGCGAGGCGGATGTCGTCCCAATCGAGGTGGGCACGGTGCAGCCATGGACTGCGGAACGCCCGCATCTCTACGACGCCACCGTCAGCACGGCCACCGAGTCGATCGCGCTGCGCCTCGGCTTCCGCACGGTCGAGATCGTCGGCGACCGATTCCTGGTGAACGGTCGTCGCGTGGTGCTGCACGGAATGAACCGGCACGACACCAATCCGGATCTCGGTCGCGGTTTCGATGAGGAGTTCGTGCGCCGCGACCTCGAACTGATGAAGCGGCACAACGTCAACGCCATCCGCACGGCGCACTATCCGCCCTACCCGCGGATGCTCGACCTTGCCGACGAGTACGGCTTCTGGGTGATGCTCGAGTGCGACATCGAGACCCACGCCTTCCACCACGGCGGCAGCCAGTTCCATTCCGGAACCGACGAGTGGCTCGACAACCCGAGCGAGGATCCCGCCTGGCGCGAGACCTATCTCGACCGCATCGAGCGCACGGTCGAACGCGACAAGAACCATCCGAGCATCGTGATGTGGTCGCTCGGCAACGAATCGGGCACCGGGGCGAACCTCGCCGCGATGGCGGAGTGGGTGCACGCCCGCGATCCCGAGCGTCCCGTGCACTACGAGGGCGACCACGCCGGGGACTATACGGATGTCTACTCCCGCATGTACCCCGCGATCGCCGAGGTCGAGAGCATCGGAAGCGACTCCACGGCGCTGCTGTACAACGCCTCCGGGGCGCAATCGGTGCGCCAGCGGACGAAGCCCTTCCTGCTCTGCGAGTACGTGCACGCGATGGGCAACGGGCCAGGCGGCATCGACCTGTACGAGCGGATGGTCGACAGGTATCCGCGTCTGCATGGCGGTTTCGTCTGGGAGTGGCGCGACCACGGCATCCGCACCCGCACCGCCGATGGTGTCGAGTTCTTCGGCTACGGCGGGGACTTCGGCGAGACCGGCGTGCACGACGGCCATTTCTGCATGGACGGCATGGTGCTCTCCGACGGCACACCTACACCGGGGCTCGTGGAGTTCGCGGCGGTCACGGCACCGATCCGGTTCGCGCTGGCGGACGACGGGAGTGATGTCAGCGTCACCGTGAGCAACCTGCGGCACTCCTCGGATACGGGCGACCTGGTCTTCCCCTGGCGGCTCGAGCGCGAGGGAGTTGCGGTGTCCAGCGGCGTGCTCGATCTGCCCGCGATCGTGGCGGGCGAGGGAGCGCGGGCTGTAGTCCCGGTCGATGTGACAGGCCAGGGTGAGCTCTGGATCACGGTGGCGGCGGCGCTCGCCGACGACCAGTCGTGGGCGGCCGCCGGGCATATCGTCGCCACGGAACAGCTGTCCCTGCGGTCGACTCCCGCGCGCCACGGTCGCGCTCGGTCGACAGACACCGCGCTTCTGGATGCCGCCGGGCGCTTCTCGCTCGGCCCCGCCGAGTTCACGGACGGCCGGCTCAGCTCCCTCGGCGGCGCTCCTGTCGACGGGCCACGGCTCGAGCTCTGGCGCGCCCCCACCGACAACGACGGCGGTCAGCACATGGGCAGCTACGACGTCAGCGACCCGATGGAGGGGAGGGGGCTCGGTGTCCCCGGTCCGTCCTACGCCGCCCAGTGGCGGCAGGCAGGACTGGACCGGCTCTCGGCGCGTGTGGTCGACATCCGCCGCACCGCGACCAGCCTGGAGCGGCGCACCCGGTGGGCCGCGGCAGATACGCGCGAGGCGGTCGTCGTCGACGAGCGCTGGCAGCTCGAGGGTGACGACGTGCTGCTCGACCTGCAGCTGATCCCCACCGCGCGCTGGAGCATCGTCTGGCCGAGGTTCGGAGTGCGGTTCGACCTGCCACTCGCCGTCGACGAGGCAGACTGGTTCGGCACCGGGCCGGGGGAGTCCTATCCGGATTCCCGGCGGGGAGTGCAGGTCGGTCGGTTCCGGGCGGGCATCGACGAGCTCACCTTCCCGTATGCGTGGCCGCAGGAGAGCGGCCACCGCAGCGACCTGCGGCGTCTCGACCTGCGCTCGGGCGGCGACGGATGGCTGCGGGTCGACGCCGGGGCCGACAGTCGTGGTCGTCTCCCGGGCTTCACTCTCGCGCGGCACACCGCCCAGCAGATCGATCGCGCGAGACACCAGCACGAGCTGCCCGAGCCCACCGCGACGCACCTCTACCTCGATACGGGGCAGAACGGGCTGGGGTCGAGGGCCTGCGGGCCGGACGTCTGGCCCGACGCACTGCTGCGTCCGGAGGCCCGGAGTCTGCACCTGCGGTTCGCGTCCTCAGCAGCTGGGTGAGCACGCGTTTCAGTCAGAGGTGGTTGTGGGCTGAAAGGCCCTGGGTTCCGATCACACTGAGCAGCGCGAGGTTCTCGGCGTCTCGCGAGCCGACCGGTGCGGTGTAGAGCACGAGGTGCTGATCCCCGTCTGTGAGCGTGAGGGAATCGCAGTCGACCGTGATCTCGCCCACGGCTGTGGTGCGGAACGTCTTCTTCAGGGGCACGGGTAGCTGCACGTCGTGCCTGGACCAGAGCCGAGAGAATTCGGCGCTGCCATCGCGCAGTTCCTGGACGAGCTCCGTGACGATGGGGTCCGTCGGGTACCGTACCTGCACGCTACGGAGCTGCGTAACCACACCCTCCCTGAACTCGACGTCATCGGAGATGCCGTAGATCGCTGCAGGCGGCTGCTCTTCTCCGAGAAACGCCTTTCGTGCGAGGTTTCGCTCGCGGGGAGCGAGCTTCGAGAAGTCCTCCATCAGTGCGGCCGCAAGGTCATTCCAGGCGAGTACCTCGAAGGCTGCGGACACCACGATCCCCGCTGTCTGCGGCAGCCGCTCGAGAAGCTCGAGGATGCTCGGGCGAACCTCGCGGCGGTGAAGCCCCGACTGGGCGGGAGCGGTGCCGGCAAGGAGGTGCAGGTGGTCGGACTCGGCTGCCGTGAGTCGGAGGGCGCCGGCGATTCCGGCAAGGACTTCCCCCGACGGTCGCGGAGCTCGACCCTGCTCGAGACGGGCGTAATACTCGATGGAGATGTGGGCCAGAACGGCGATCTCCTCCCGCCGAAGTCCAGGAGTGCGCCGACGTGGGCCCGACGGAAGTCCCACGTCTTCGGGGCGCAGGCGCTCGCGGCGGCTGCGAAGAAATGCCGCAAGATCAGCTCTGTCCATGCCCCTAGTGTGCGCTCATCGCGGTTAGCGACCCTCGTACCGTTTGTGCCTGCCTGCCGCTTCGGTGTGCGGCGAAGCTGGCAAGCATGACCACCATCACGGAATCCACGCCGGTCGGGCTACTCGCCGGCAAAGTCGTCTTCATCACCGGAGCCAGCCGCGGAATCGGTGCAGCTTCGGCCGAACTCTTCGCCTCCGAGGGGGCTGCCGTCGTGCTAGCCGCCCGCGATACGAGCGCACTCGGGGCGCTCGTCGACAAGATCCGCACCACAGGCGGTACCGCAGATGCAGTCGCCATGGACCTGTCGGACCGGGCCAGCATCCGCGCCGCAGTCGACCGCGTCGAGCAGATTCACGGGCGTCTCGATGGTGCCTTCAACAACGGCGGAGTGAACCAGCAGAACGTTGGCCCACTCGACTCCACCTCTGACGACGACATCGACGAGCAATTCGCAATCAACTTCCGCTCGCACTGGGTCGCGATGGTCGCGGAGGCTTCGCTCATGCGTAAGTCCGGAGGCGGGGCGATCGTCAATACATCAAGCATTGGCAGCCGCCGGGCGGTTCCGCCGTTGCCTGCTTACGCGGCGATGAAGCGCGCGCTGAACAGCATCACAGAAACGGCCGCCGTGACCTGGGCAGCTGAGGGTATCCGAGTCAACGGACTCACCCCGGGTGGCACAGCGACCGAAATGATGGAGGAATGGGAGCGGAAGACGCCGGGCGTCATTGCGGCGAGCAACGCCGCCAGCCCGATCGGCAGGATGGCGACCGCGCGAGAGGTCGCGGAGGTCGCCGGATTCCTTCTCAGCGACCGCGCCTCAGCCGTGACCGGTGCCATCGTGCCGGTCGACGGTGGCTCGGGCGCCTGAGCCCGGGCGAACAGGTTACTCACACTGATCTAGAGGGGAGAGTCGCCGTCGTCACCGGCGCCAACCGTGGCATCGGACAGGCGGTCGCCCGCCGTTGAAACCTGGGCGACCGCTGGCAACAGCCTGGCAAACTGACCGATCGGACAGTTTCTGACCGATCGGTCAGAATAGCCTGGGGACATGTCGACCTCCTCCGATGATCTGCGTGCCATCGCGCTCGCCGAGTTCACCGCATCCGGCTATTCCGCCACCTCGTTGCACCGCATCGCCGAGCTCGCCGGGCTCTCCAAATCGAGCGTGCTGTACCACTTCGCCTCGAAGGAGGTGCTGCTCGAAGCCACCGTCGCCCCGGCGATCCACCGGATGGCCGAGATCCTCGACGAGCTGGCGTCCGGCCCCTTCACCCCCGAGCGCCGGTCGGCCTTCCTCACCGAGTTCGTCGACTTCATCCTGCAGTACCGCCGCGAGGTGAACCTGTTCATCAACCAGGGTCCGTCGCTGGTCGACGTGCCGGTGATCGACCGGGCGAACGAGCTCGTCATCACCCTGGCCGAGTACTTCCAGGCGACCACCGGATCGGTCGAAGACAAGATGCGCTTCGGCATCGCCCTCGGCGGCGCGGCGTACACGCTCTGCTCGCAGGACTCGTTCGGGTACGACATCCCGGTCGCCGAGACCCGGGCCGCCCTGATCACGATCCTGAGCGAACTGCTCGCGCCGATCGCCACCGCCTCCATCCCCCGCATCACCGTCCCCACCAACTGAGGCAGGAACTCACCGTGGCTACCCTTCTCTACCGGCTCGGCCGTTTCTCGTTCCGTCGCCCCTGGCTGGTGATCGGCGTCTGGCTGATGCTCGCCGTCGGTGTCATCGGCGGCGGCGTCGCCCTCGGCGGTCAGACTCAGGAGTCCTTCGCGATCCCCGGCACAGAATCACAGGCTGCCCTCGACCGGCTCGATGCCGTGTTCCCGTCGGTGGCGGGCGCGAGCGCCCAGGCTGTCGTGGAGGCTCCGGATGGGGCATCCGTCTCCGACCCCGCGTACAAGACCGCGATCACCGCGATGGATGACACGATCGCGAAAATCGACGGCGTCAGCTCGGTTCTCAGCCCGTTCTCCGAATACGCCTCCGGCGCGATCTCCACCGACGGCCAGTACGCGCGCTCGCAGATCCAGCTGGACGGCACCGCCGCCGACGTGAAGCCGGCGACCCTCACCGAGCTGAAGGCGACCGCGAAGATCGGGGAGGATGCCGGACTCACCGTCGCATTCGGCGGCCAGGTGTTCTCCGACAACACGGTCGGCATCAGCGTGACCGAGGTGATCGGCGTGGTCTTCGCCGGCATCGTGCTACTGATCACCTTCGGCTCGCTCATCGCCGCAGGAATGCCGCTGCTCAGCGCACTCCTCGGTGTCGGCATCGTCACCGGCGGAATCAGCGTGATCAGCGCCTTCACCACGGTCTCGAGCTCGGCGCCACTGCTCGCCCTGATGATCGGGCTGGCCGTCGGCATCGACTACTGCCTGTTCATCCTGTCGCGGCATCGAAATCAGCTCGCCCAGGGGGTGGAACCGGAGGAGTCCGCCGCGACCGCCGTCGGCACCGCCGGCAGCGCCGTGGTGTTCGCTGGCGTGACCGTCATCATCGCCCTGCTCGGACTGCTGGTGGTCGGCATCCCGTTCCTCAGCGTCATGGGTGTCGGTGCGGCGTTCGCCGTGCTGATCGCGATCGGCGTCGCGACGACGCTGGTTCCGGCCCTGCTCGGCCTGGCCAAGGGCCGCCTCGCCCCCAAGCCCGGCTCGCGGGCCTTCACGCGTGCCAACGTGCACGACGAGGGCAGCAAGCCCACCCTGGGCCTGCGCTGGGTGCGCGGTGTGATGAAGCGTCCGGTGCTCGCCGTGATCGCGGTCGTGGCGGTGCTCGGGGTGCTCGCCATCCCGGCGCTCAAGCTCGACCTCAGCCTGCCCGACGGCGCCTCCGAGCCGAAGGGATCCACCCAGCGCCAGGCCTACGAGATGATCAAGGAGGGCTTCGGAGCCGGCTACAACGGCCCGCTGATCGTCGCCGTCGACATCACCCAGACCACGGACATCCAGAAAGACCTCGCCGGCATCGCCGACGAACTGAAGACCCTCCCCGACGTCGCGATGGTGAGCCAGGGCATCCCCGATGCGACGCTCGATACCGCGATCATCCAGGTCACACCGTCCAGTGCGCCCGACGCTCCCGCGACCAAGGCGCTGGTGCAGTCCATCCGCGACCTGCAGCCGGCGATAGAGAAGACCTACGACACCCCGATCTCGGTGACCGGTGCGACCGCCGTCGGCATCGACATCTCCAACCGGTTGAGCGCCGCGCTGCTGCCATTCGGCGCGATCGTGGTCGGGCTCTCGATCATCCTGCTGATGATGGTGTTCCGCTCGGTGCTGGTGCCGATCAAGGCGGCGATCGGCTTCCTGCTCTCGGTGCTCGCCTCCTTCGGCGTCGTCGTCGCGATCTTCCAGTGGGGGTGGTTCGCGGATGTCTTCAATGTCGAGAACCCCGGACCGATCCTGAGTTTCATGCCGATCCTGCTCATGGCCGTGCTGTTCGGTCTCGCCATGGACTACGAGGTGTTCCTCGTCTCCGGCATGCGGGAGGCGTACGTGCACAGCGGAAACGCCCGCGAGGCGGTGAGCAAGGGCTTCGCGAACGGGGCGCGTGTGGTGACCGCCGCCGCGCTGATCATGTTCTTCGTCTTCATCGCCTTCGTGCCCGACGGCTCGGGCACGATCAAGCCGATCGCGCTGGGTCTCGCCACCGGGGTCGCCTTCGACGCCTTCCTGGTGCGCATGACGCTGGTTCCCGCCGTGATGACGTTGCTCGGCAAGGCCGCCTGGTGGATGCCGAAGTGGCTGCAGAAGCTGCTGCCGAACATGGATATCGAGGGCGAGCACCTGCGCGAACACCGCGAGGCCGTGGGCTGGGCGCTCGACCAGCGCGGCTCGGCCATCAGCGCGGAAGCGCTGCGCGCCGGAACCGAGGAGTACGCGGTTCGACCGCTCGACTTCGCGGTGCCGCCGGGCGGCCTGCTGCTGGTCAGCGGTGAGACCACCGACCGCAGGCTGCTGATCGCGACGCTGGCCGGTCGTCTCGACCTGCACGAGGGACGCGCCCAGGTGGCCGGACATCCGTTGCCCTCGGAGGCGGCTGCCGTCTCGCGCCTGGTGGCGATGGCGGATGTCGCCGGGCTCGAGCGCGCGGACTCGACCCTCTCGCTCGGCGAACTGCTGGAGGAGCGCCTGCGCCTCACCCAGCCCTGGTATCGCGGCTTCAGCGTAGGCCGCCGAGTTCAGCGGTGGATCGCGCGCATCAACGCGGCGCTCCTCGCCGTCGATCCGCACGCTCAGGGTGTGACCTCGGCCACGACGCTCGACGCACTTCCGCAGCGTGAACGCGCAGTAGCCCTCGCCTCGATCGCCCTCGCGGAGGGAACACCGGTGGTGGCACTCGACCAGCTCGACACCTTCGCGGTCGAGGACGACGAGACCCAGTTCATCCGGGCGGTCTGCCGCCTCGCTCTCCCCGAGACCACGATCGTGCTGAGCACCCCGGTGCCGGTGCGTATCGCCTCGCTGAGCACCAGCGACGGGCGCCCGCTCGTCGGAATAGACCTGTTCGAGAACGCGAGCAATGCCGGAACAGCAATGACAGGAGCAGCACTGTGAGCCAGCAGACTCCCGCCCCCAGCACCCGCAGTCGCTGGCTGCGCCGCATCGCCATCGGGGCGGTGGTGCTCGTGCCGCTCGCCTTCGCCGGCCTGTTCGTCGGCGCGCTGTCACAGACCACCACCTCGGTCGACCGCATCCCGGCCGCGGTGGTCAACGACGACACGCTCGTCTACCAGACCGCCGCCGACGGAACCAAGACGCCGGTGTTCGCCGGACGCCAGCTCGTGACAGAACTCACCGGCGGCAAGGCCGGGTTCGACTGGACGATCTCGAACAAGGCGGACGCAGCCCAGGCGCTCAAGGACGGCAAAGTCGACGCCGTGCTCACCGTGCCGAAGGACTTCTCGAAATCGATCCTGTCGCTGAACTCGGCCAACCCGGTCAAGGGCGAGCTCTCCATCCACACGGATGACGCGCACAGCTACCTCACCGGCGCCGTCGCGCAGATCGTGGGTTCCAGTCTCACCAGTGCCTTCGGCAAGACCATCACCGAGCAGTACATCGCCGGGCTCTCCAGCGGCGTCGGCACGCTCGGCACCTCGCTGAGTAGTGCGGCGGATGGCGCGGCCGGCCTCGCCAGCGGAGCCACCGGTCTCAGCACCGGGCTCTCCTCGCTCGCCGACGGAGCGACCTCCGCCCAGTCCGGGGCGACACAGCTGTCGAGCGGGGTCACCAAGTACACCAGGGGTGGGGATGCTCTCAGCTCCGGTCTCGCCACCCTGAACGCGAACGCAGCGAACCTCACGCCACTGAGCCAGGGTATCTCCGCGGCGTCGGCGGCGGTGGCCCAGTACTCCGCGGAGCTCTCGGCCAATCCGCTCGACCCGACCATCCCGCCCAAGCTCGCCGCCGCTTCCGCCCAGCTCTCCGCGCTCGCCGCGCAGAATGCGCAGCTGTCTCCCGGCATCGCCTCCGGCGTCGCGCAAAGCGCGTCGGGGGCCGCGCAGCTCTCCGGCGGTTCTGCGGGGCTGCGATCGGGGGCCAGCGGTCTCGCCACGGGGCTCTCCTCGCTCGCGGGCGGGGCGACATCCGCCCAGTCCGGGGCGACCCAGCTGAGCAGCGGCGCGACGCAGCTCGCGGACGGCCTGAAGGCCGGAGTCGCGCAGCTGCCGACCACCGATGCCGCAGCGGCGAAGAAGTCGGCAGCGGTCGCCGCCGACCCGATCGGCGTGACGATCGTGCGCGACAACCCGATCAAAGACATCGGGCAGGTCATCGCGGTCTTCTTCGTGCCGCTCGGGCTCTGGATCGGGGCGCTCGCCGTCTTCCTGGTGCTGCGTCCGCTCACCCGTCGGGCGCTCGGCTCGACCGCGGGCAACGGGCGCCTGGTGCTCTCGACCATCGGGCGCGCAGCGGTGGTCACTGTCGGACAGGCCGTGCTGCTCACCGCCCTCGTGCACTTCGCCGTCGGGGTGTCGTGGGCCGCGCTGCCCGCTGTGCTCGGCTTCTCGGTCGTGATGGCGCTGGCGTTCACCGCCTTCCACTACCTGCTGACCATCGGCCTCGGTCGCGCCGGGTTGGTCGTGTCGCTGTTCCTGCTCGCGGTGCAGATCACCTCGACCGGAGGGCTGTACCCGGTGCAGCTCCTGGCGACGCCGTTCCAGATCATCAGCCCGTTCCTCCCGCTCACCTACGGCGTGCAAGGGATGCAGGGCATCATCGCCGGTGGTGACGCCGGTGCGGTGGTGCAGTCCGCGCTCGCGCTGCTCGCCTTCGGGGTCGGCAGCGTGCTGGTGGCGATGCTCGCCATCCGCCGCACCCGTCGCGCCTCGGCGCTCGGTCTCACGCCGGTGATCGCGCCGCGCGCGCGGCTGCGGGCAGCCACCGCGCTCGCATCGCTGGTCAAGTAGCGCGGGCAGGTCGGGCCGCTCGGGCCGTGCGATGCGGTCGGGGGGTCGGGTCGATCGGGTTCGGTCCGGTCGGTCGGGTTCGGTCCGGTCGATTCGGGAACAGGTCGGCGATTTCGTCATGTCAGTTCGCGCTGACACCAGCCTGAACTGACAAGGGAGGAGACGCGGTGAAGTCAGTTCGCGCTGACACCAGCGTCAACTGACAACGCCGGATCGAGAACCCGTGCGTCCCGGGCGGACCCGCACCGAATAGGCGTAGAGAAACCGGCGCAGGGGGTTTCGATACGCGAACGCTCCAGAGCGCGTGCGCTACTCAACCAGCAGAGAGTTACAGCCAGTCGCGCTTCTTGAACGAGAGGTAGAGCGTCACCGAGGTCGCCGCGATCAGACCGAGCGACAGCCAGACGCCCCAGGTCGTGCCGAAGCCGAGAAACTTCAGGTTCTGACCGAAGAATCCGGTGATGGCGGTCGGCACGGCGATGATCGCCGCCCAGCTCGTCACCTTCTTCATCACCAGGTTCATGTTGTTGCTCTGGATGCTGAGATTCGTTTCCAGGATCGTCGCAACCAGATCGCGCAGCGCGTCCGATGCCTCCGTCGCCCTAATCGCGTGGTCGTACAGGTCCTGGTAGTACGGGCGCATCTCGGCCGCCACGTTGTCTGCGTCGCGCTGCATGAAGGCGTTGAGCACCTCCCGCATCGGCTGGATGGCACGACGGAGTTCCACCAGCGACTTGCGCAGCTCGAACGACTTGCGCACCACCGACTCATCCCGGGGCCTGGTGTCGAAGAGGGTGTCTTCGAGACTGTCGATTCCGGTATCGAGCTGCTGCACGGCATCCAGCTGCCCGTCGACGATAACGTCGAGCAGACCCCACAGCAGAAAGCCGACGCCGTACTTGGCCAGGTCCTTGTTGTCGTCCCAGCGTTTCGTCACCGTCGTCATATCGAACGCGGGGTCGTGAACGGTGATCAGGGCGTGCGGCGTGATGAACGCCCGCACTTCCGACTTGGTCAGCTCGCTGGTCTTCGGGTCGAAGTGCACGGCGTACACGGCCATGAACAGATGGGTGTCGTAGCGGTCGACCTTGGGCCGCTGGTGCGCGTTCACCGCATCCTCGACCGCGAGCGGATGCAGCGACAGCTCCTCCTCGATAGCGGCGAGGTCGCCGGCGGTGGGGGACTCGAAGTCCGCCCACACCGCGGCATCCTTGTCGCCCACGTGGTCGGAGATCTGGGCTACGGGAAAGTCCTGGGCGGTGAGCACGCCATCGCGGTAGAGGCGTGTGGTGACCATCGGGCCATGCTAACGCCTGCCGCTTTGGTAGCCTGGGCTTGCTTACCAACGAGGGTGCGCCGCAGTACTCCGGAGAGAGCAAGCACATTCATGACTACACCTGAAAAACCCGACGCCAACGCCTCCGGGCCCGATGGTGCCACCCGCAGCCCGATCGTCGCCGGCGAATACAGCTTCATCGTCGTCTCGAACCGGCTCCCGGTCGACCGCGTGATCGACGCCGACGGCAATGCCAGCTGGGCCGGGTCGCCCGGGGGGCTGGTGACGGCGCTCGAGCCCGTCATGCGCAAGAACGAGGGCGCGTGGATCGGATGGGGCGGCCAGCCGGATCTGGAATTCGAGCCGTTCGACAACGACGGCATCCGTGTCGTGCCGGTGCCGCTGAGCGCCGAAGACATCGAGAACTACTACGAGGGCTTCTCCAACGACACCCTGTGGCCGCTCTATCACGACGTGATCGCGCCGCCGAGCTTCCACCGCGAATGGTGGGAGACCTACGTGGAGGTCAATCAGCGCTTCGCCCGCGCCGCCGCCGAGGCCGCCGCGGAGGGTGCGATCGTCTGGGTGCAGGACTATCAGCTGCAGCTGGTGCCCAAGATGCTGCGCGAACTGCGCCCCGACCTCACCATCGGTTTCTTCAACCACATCCCGTTTCCGCCCTACGGCATCTACTCACAGCTGCCGTGGCGTGCGCAGATCGTCGAGGGCCTTCTCGGCGCCGACGTGATCGGGTTCCAGCGGGTCGCCGATGCCAGCAACTTCCAACGCGCGGTCCGCCGCCTCAAGGGCTACGTGACCAAGGGCACGCAGGTGGAGGTGCCACTCGTCGACCAGACGCCCGGGGTACGGGTGTTCGGTCCGATCAAGCGCCAGGGAAGCTTCCGCACGGTGATCGCCCGCGCCTTCCCGATCTCCATCGACTCGGAGAGCTTCGAGGAACTCGCCCGCAGCGCGTCGGTGCAGGAGCGCGCCCGGCAGATCCGCGAAGACCTCGGCAACCCGAAGACCGTGATGCTCGGGGTCGACCGCCTCGACTACACCAAGGGCATCGGGCACCGTCTCAAGGCCTACGGAGAACTGCTCGCCGAGGGAAAGCTCAACGCGGAAGACGTCACCCTGGTGCAGGTCGCCAACCCCAGCCGCGAGCGGGTGCAGGCGTACATGGAGCTGCGCGACGAGATCGAGCTCACCGTCGGACGCATCAACGGCGACTACGGCACCATCGCGCACGCGCCGATCAGCTACCAGCACCACGGCTTCCCGCGGGACGAGATGGTGGCGCTCTACCTCGCGGCCGACATCATGCTGGTGACGGCCCTGCGCGACGGCATGAATCTCGTCGCGAAGGAATACGTCGCCTGCCGCTTCGACGACGACGGCGTGCTGGTGCTCAGTGAATTCGCCGGTGCCTCCGACGAGTTGAAGCGTGCGCTGCTCATCAACCCGCACGACATCGAGGGCCTCAAGGAGGTCATCCTGCAGGCGATCAGCATGCCCAAGCGCGACCGTCGCGCCCGCATGCGGTCGTTGCGCAAGCGCGTGCTCGAACACGATGTCTCCCGCTGGTCGACCGAATTCCTCGAGGTGCTGGGAAGCTACGCCCACCACGGATCCGCGGGGCACGAACTCCGCTGATGGTCGACGTCGATACCCCTCCCGCCTTCTCCCGCCTGCCCGAACCGTTCATCGGCGCGCTGCGCGAACTCGCCCGCACCCGGCGCCTCCTGGTCGCCCTGGACTTCGACGGAACACTCGCCCCCGAGGTCGACGACCCCGAGAAGGCGCGTGCGCTGCCCGAGGCCCGCGCGGCGGTGCTGCGCCTGGCCGGGATGCCGAACACCCGCGTCGCCCTCGTCTCTGGCCGGGCGTTGAAGAGCCTCATCCACGTGGCCGACGTGCCCGACACGGTGCTGCTGGTCGGCTCGCACGGAATCGAGCTGCGCCTCGACGATCCGAAGGACGCGGTGTCGCTCGACACCGCCGAACTCGAGCGGGTCGACACCCTCAAAGACGTGCTCAGCGAGGTCGCCGACTCCTTCGACCAGGTCTGGCTCGAGCCCAAGCCCGCCGGGTTCGCCCTGCACACCCGTCTCGCTACCGAACAGAACTCCCGCATCGCGCACCTGGTCGCGCGCCAGGAGACCGCCGCCGAGGATTCCGGGCTCACCGTGCGTGACGGCAAGAACGTGCTCGAGTTCTCGGTGCGCTCCACCACCAAGGGCGAGGCGGTGCAGCACCTGCGCGAGTACACGGCCGCCACCGCGGTCTTCTACGCCGGCGACGACGTCACGGACGAAGACGCATTCGAGGCTCTGGGGGCGGATGACGTCGGCCTCAAGAGCGGCGAGGGTGCGACCCTCGCCAACTTCCGGGTGCCCGGCCCGATCGACGTGGCGCGGGCGCTCAACCTGCTCGCCGATCTGCGCGACGGCGACGTGCACGAGCAGTAGCGAGCGGGCCGGAGCATACCCCGCGCGCCCCTAAACTCGTTACATGCCGGAAACAGTTGACTGGAAGCCCCGTTCTCGCGTCGTCACCGACGGAATCGAAGCCACCACCAGCCGCGGAATGCTGCGGGCTGTAGGGATGGGCGACGCCGACTGGGAGAAGCCGCAGATCGGCATCGCCAGCTCATGGAACGAGATCACGCCCTGCAACCTCTCGCTCGACCGCCTCGCGCAGGCGTCGAAGGAGGGCGTGCACTCCGGCGGTGGCTACCCACTGCAGTTCGGCACCATCTCCGTCAGCGACGGCATCTCGATGGGCCACGTCGGCATGCACTTCTCCCTGGTCAGCCGCGAGGTCATCGCCGACTCCGTCGAGGTGGTCATGGAGGCCGAGCGCCTCGACGGCTCCGTGCTCCTGGCCGGCTGTGACAAGTCGCTGCCCGGCATGCTGATGGCTGCCGCGCGACTGAACCTGGCATCCGTCTTCCTCTACGCCGGATCGATCGCGCCGGGGTGGGTCAAGCTCACCGACGGCACCGAGAAGGAGATCACGATCATCGACTCCTTCGAGGCGGTCGGCGGTCTGAAGGCCGGCACGATGAGTGCCGAGGATGCGCACCGCATCGAGTGCGCCTTCGCCCCGGGCGAGGGTGCCTGCGGCGGCATGTACACCGCCAACACCATGGCCAGCGTCGCCGAGGCGCTCGGGATGTCGCTGCCGGGCTCCACGAGTCCGGCCAGCGCCGACCGCCGCCGCGACTACTTCGCCCACCGCTCGGGCGAGGCCGTCGTGAACATGCTGCGCCTCGGCATCACCACCCGCGACATCCTCACCAAGAAGGCCTTCGAGAATGCGATCACCGTCGCCATGGCGCTCGGCGGCTCGACCAACGTCGTGCTGCACCTGCTCGCCATCGCGCACGAGGCCGAGGTCGATCTCACCATCGACGACTTCAACCGCATCGGCGACAAGGTGCCGCACCTCGCCGACATGAAGCCTTTCGGTGGCTACGTGATGGCCGACATCGACCGTCACGGCGGCATCCCGGTGCTGATGCAGGCTCTCCTGGAGGCGGGCCTGCTGCACGGCGACTGCCTCACCGTGACCGGCAAGACCGTCGCCGAGAACCTCGCCGAGCTGCACCCCGACCCGCTCGACGGCAAAGTGCTGCGGAAGATGGACAACCCGATCCACAAGACCGGCGGCCTCACCATCCTCAAGGGTTCGCTCGCCCCCGGCGGCGCGGTGGTCAAGACGGCCGGCTTCGACGCCGATGTGTTCCAGGGCCCTGCACGCGTGTTCGAGCGCGAGCGCGAGGCGATGGACGCCCTGACCGAGGGAAAGATCCAGAAGGGCGACATCGTCGTCATCACCTACGAGGGCCCGAAGGGCGGCCCGGGAATGCGCGAGATGCTCGCCATCACCGCCGCCATCAAGGGCGCCGGACTCGGCAAGGATGTACTACTCTTGACGGACGGCAGATTCTCAGGCGGCACAACCGGACTGTGTATCGGCCACATAGCACCCGAAGCGGTGGACGCAGGTCCTATCGCCTTCGTGCGCGATGGTGATCTAATACGGGTCGATATCGCAGCTCGCTCCCTCGACCTACTCGTCGAGCCGGCTGAGCTCGCAGCTCGCCGCTCTGGCTGGGCTCCGCTTCCCCCGCGCTACACCCGTGGCGTCCTCGCGAAATATGCCAAGCTCGTGCACTCCGCCGCAGAGGGTGCCATCACTGGGTAACTCCAGTACCGGCTGATCGCCTCGGCGTTACGCCACCACCATTCGTGCACCACGATTACCCAAGGAATCATCGATGCCCACGGAATCCAGCCCCGTGCCAGCCGCAGGTAAATCCACGGCGAAGACCCCCGAGATCCTCACCGGGTCCGGTCAGATCCTGCGCTCCCTCGAGGCGCTCGGGATCACGGATGTCTTCGGCCTCCCCGGCGGCGCGATCATGCCGTTCTATGACGAGCTCATGTCCTCCACCGGCATCCGTCACATCCTCGTTCGACACGAACAGGGTGCCGGCCACGCCGCAGAGGGGTATGCCTCCTCGTCGGGCCGCATCGGCGTCGCCATCGCGACCTCCGGCCCCGGCGCGACCAACCTGGTCACCGCCATCGCCGATGCCTACATGGACTCGGTGCCCCTGCTCGCGATCACCGGCCAGGTGTTCTCGACCCTGATGGGCACGGACGCCTTCCAGGAGGTCGACATCTCCGGCATCACGATGCCGATCACGAAGCACTCGTTCCTGGTGACCCGGCCGGAAGACGTGCCGGCAACCATCGCGGCCGCCGTGCACATCGCCACCACCGGCCGCCCCGGCCCGGTGCTGGTTGACGTCACCAAGGACGCCCAGCAGAACAGCGCCCCGTTCATCTGGCCGCCCAAGGTCGACCTTCCCGGCTACCGTCCGGTGACGAAGGCGCACGGCAAGCAGATCCAGGCGGCGGCACAGCTGCTGGCCGAGGCGAAGCGTCCCGTCTTCTACGTGGGTGGCGGCGTCATCCGGGCCCAGGCATCCGCTGAGCTTCTCGAACTGGCGGAGAGCGTCGGCGCCCCCGTCGTCACGACGCTGATGGCCCGCGGTGCCTTCCCCGACTCCAACCCGCTCAACCTGGGGATGCCCGGCATGCACGGCACGGTGCCGGCGGTGCTCGCCATCCAGGAGTCCGATCTGCTGATCTCCCTCGGCGCCCGCTTCGATGACCGGGTCACCGGCAAGCCCAGCGAGTTTGCCCCGGACGCCAAGGTCGTCCACGTGGACATCGACCCGGCCGAGATCTCGAAGATCCGCATCGCGGATGTTCCGATCGTCGGCGATGCCAAGGACGTCATCGCCGATCTGACCACCGCCTTCGCCGAGGCGACCGCGAAGAGCGGCAAGCCCGACCTCTCCGAGTGGTGGACCCGCCTCGAGCAGCTGCGCAAGCTCTACCCGCTCGGCTACGACGAGCCGGAAGACGGCCTGCTCAGCCCGCAGTACGTGATCGAGCGCATCGGCCAGATCACCGGGCCGGAAGCGGTCTACGCGGCCGGCGTCGGCCAGCACCAGATGTGGGCCGCGCAGTTCATCAAGTACGAACGCCCCAACTCGTGGCTCAACTCGGGTGGCGCCGGCACCATGGGCTACGGCGTCCCCGCCGCCATGGGCGCGAAGGTGGCCGAGCCCGACCGCATCGTCTGGGCAATCGACGGTGACGGATGCTTCCAGATGACCAACCAGGAGCTCGCCACCTGTGTCATCAACAACATCCCGATCAAGGTCGCGATCATCAACAACTCGT
>Ga0247764_1000091_pt1 | contig 34509 bp, 35 predicted proteins | sample UWRJL051202B4_FD_179932 | JGI IMG/M metagenome (GOLD analysis project Ga0247764, IMG submission 179932) | Plant litter microbial communities from Arlington Agricultural Research Station in Wisconsin, United States - UWRJ-L051-202B-4 | ecosystem: Environmental > Terrestrial > Plant litter >...
GTATAACGTAAGGATGTTTCAAATACGATTCCGGTTTTACGGAACTCAAATAAATTTACTTAATCTTTGCTCTTGTCGTTACAGGTTGTACATTTTTGAGAAAAATTGATCGTTAGCGGACATGAATTAATTGCTATCTTCACTGTATGACGGACATAAAGAAGCTTATCGCCTCCAAAGATCTTGCAGGGCTGCACAGGCTGCTTACTGAAAGGCCCGAACTGGCCAATGTCGGTATTCCCTATGATGAGCGAAATCTGACATTGGCTCACCCCCTGCACAGGATCTGTGATGGTGTTTTTAGTAAGTCGCTCTCCGATGATGAGGGTGCTGCTATAGCCGGTGTGTTCCTGGAGCACGGTGCCGATGTAAATGGTGGTGAGCTCATACATGGGAGGGATACACCGCTTATTGCCGCGGCGAGTCTGTTGGCTGAGAAGGTCGGGTTGTTATATATAGATCGTGGTGCAGCTATACATCATGCGGGTACGCACGGGGGTACGGGGCTGCACTGGGCGGCATGGACGGGACAGGATAGGTTAGTGGATCGTTTGATCCGCGCAGGCGCGGATATTCATAAGCTGTGTATTGACTTTACGAGCACTCCGTTGTTATGGGCTATTCACGGTTATAAAAATCAGGATGGAGGAAATGTGCGTAACCAGGTTGAATGTGCCCGGCTGCTGCTGGATGCGGGTGCTGATAAATACATTACCAACAAGGAGGGGACGCGCCTGATGGAGTTTCTGGATGAGGAAGATGTTGTTCTGAAAGACATGCTCAGCTAAAGCCGGATCGTTCCGCGCCTTTTTAACAAAGTAATTCGCGCCTTTTAAGCAAAGTGATTCGGATGGATCATCTCTAGTTTTGCATGAAACTAAAGCATGATGAAAAATTCGAATAGAGAAGAAACTGTGTTGGTAACCGGTGGTTCCGGTTTTATTGCGTCGTATTGCGTTATCGCGTTATTAAAGTCGGGCTATAAAGTGCGGACTACTTTGCGCTCTGCTAAACGCTCTGCTGAAGTGCTGGCTATGCTGAAAGAAGGCGGTATTCAATCGTTTGATGATCTTTCTTTCGTGGAAGCGGACCTGATGCAGGACCGCGGATGGGCGGAGGCTGTTTCAGGATGTACATATGTGCTGCACGTGGCCTCGCCTACGCCAGGGCATGCGGCCGACGAAGATGCTTTTATCCGGCCGGCCCGGGAAGGTGTGCTACGCGTTTTAAAGGCGGCGCGTGATGCCGGTGTACATCGTGTAGTGCTTACGTCGGCCTTTGGCGCGGTAGGCTACGGAGGTGGTAAGACAACGGCTTATACGGAGCAGGATTGGACGGATCTAAGCAAACCGGTTCCTCCGTATCAAAAATCGAAGACACTGGCGGAGAAGGACGCGTGGGATTTTATTAAGAAAGATGGTAACGGCCTTGAGCTTGCCGTAGTGAATCCGGTCGGTGTGCTTGGCCCTGTTTTAGCCGCGGACTATACGCACTCTATCAACACGATTCACAGAATGCTGAACGGAGAGTTATCGGGGTGTCCGAAGATCAGCTCCGGTTATGTGGACGTGCGCGACGTGGCTGATCTACACGTGAAGGCTATGACGGCTCCGCAGGCTAATGGCGAGCGCTTTCTGGCGGTAGCCGGCGAGTCTATGTCTATCATGGACATCGCCAGGGTATTGAGGTCGCGGCTTGGAGAGGCGGGCCAGAAGGCACCGCGGCGAGAGCTATCCAACTGGTTTGTACGGATAATAGCATTGTTCAATCCGCAGGTAAAATTGATAGTTCCTTATCTCGGTATGCCCATGAGTGCCAGTAATGAAAAGGCGCGTCGCCTGCTTGGCTGGATGCCGCGTACGAATGAAGAAGCTGTAGTAGCCACTGCGGAAAGCCTGATCCGTTTAAAGCTCATCAGGTAGTGGCCGTTTATCGGGATACGCGTTATAATGTTTAACTTTGTGGTTTATGGAATATCCGGGAGCAGAACTAAAAGGAAGGATCTTTCTGTCTTGCAAAAAGCAAAAGCACCATAGCCGTGAGGTTATACTTCCGCAGCACGCTTTGGTGCATGTTTTTGCTGGTGTATTTGAGATCGCTTACGCTAATCATACCCAAACGTTTCGCGCCGGCGACACCGTACTGATACCCCGTAATCAACTGGGGCGTCTGCTCAAATACCCGCAGGATGGGATGGATTTCAAGTCTATCTCGATCCTGTTTCCCGAAGAGCTGCTACGCAGGCACTATACGGCACATCCGGTTAAAGTACCACAACAACGTATAGCTTCGCATCTGGCTTTTGCGAAGCATCCGTTGTTGGAGAGTTTGTTCAACTCGCTGTTGCCTTACTTTGCGATGAACGACGAACTTCCGGAGGATATAGCCGAAGTAAAAATACAAGAGGCGCTCATTGTTCTCCATAAGTGTGATAATACCGCAGACCAGATACTCAGCTCTTTTGAGGAACCGGGCAAAGTAGACCTTGCAGACTTTATGGAGCAGAACTATATGTTCAACCTGTCGCTGGAAAAATTCGGGTATCTTACCGGCCGGAGCCTGACTACGTTCAAGAAAGATTTCAGAAAGATATTCAATATCAGCCCTGGCCGGTGGCTTACTCAAAAGCGGCTGGAACTGGCCCATTATCAGATCGTGGAGAAGAAGCGGCGGCCGTCTGATGTCTATGCAGATGCCGGTTTTGAAAACCTTTCGCACTTTTCGTATGCTTTTAAAAAGCAGTTCGGTTATAATCCTACTGAGCGCCATGTCTAAGATATTATACCATTTAATGTTCATGAAATGAGCGCTGTTAAATTTTCGGAACAGATCATCATACAGGCTCCTGCTGATCGTATTTTCGACTACACACAGGATTATAATAGTCGTCTTCAGTGGGATACTTTCCTGATCGAGGCACGGCTGCTCGATGGTGCTGTAGAGGCTGGTAAAGATGTGAAGGCGTGGTGTGTTGCGCATAACGGACAGGGTATGGAAACCATTTATGTTTCTTACAATCGTCCGAAGGTGGCCGCTATTAAAATGACGAAGGGGCCTTATCTTTTCAAGACGTTTGCGGCTTCGTGGAACTTTCGCGAGCAGGCTTCAGGCATTACAGAAGTTGCGTTTCTTTATTCCTTCTCGTTGAGGTTCCCGTTCAATCTTGTGAGACCTGTTATTGGCTATATTCTGAGGCGCAACGTGCGTCAGCGCCTGGTTGATCTGAAGAAAGCCATCGGTGGCTAAACAGGCAAGGCAATATCATGCTGTACGGCTGCGTGAAAACGGACACTTTTGTGTTCAGATCTGAATAACGCATCTTCATCAGGGCTTCCAAATCCGTGTTTTTGCGGTTGGTATGGTATGTGCCTACAGCTAGCTATGTATAAATAGCAAACCTATGAAGTTCTATATACCCGGAATTGTGTTGTTTTGCACAACTACGTTGGTTACGCTAATGAGCATGACCGCCGATCACGCACCGGCATCGGAAGTTGCCATCGAATGTACCACGGCCCGGTCGCTGTACGACAGCATTGCTGTTATGGACGCGGCCTGGGAAGATGCCTATAACCATTGCAAACTGCAGGCGATGGATTCCATGATCAGTGAAGACCTGGAATTCTATCACGACCAGGGTGGCGTTACTACATCCAAGCAAGCGATTATGGCTGCGCTGCAGCAGAACATCTGCGGCAAGGTAAGTCGCCAGCTAAAAGCCGGCAGCATTGAAGTTTACCCCATCGCGAACTTCGGTGCTGTGGAAATGGGGCTGCATACCTTTCACAACAACCAGGAGCCTGATGCAAAGCCGCATTACTCAAAGTTCGTTCACCTGTGGAAGCGTGAGAACGGGCGCTGGCGTATGACGCGGGTGATCAGCCTGCATTAGCGATATCTATTTACGTTTTTTGGCTTTAGCCTGAGGTTTGGGTGGAAATGCTTTTGTGATCGCCTTCAGGGCCGCTGCATCGTTTGTCTTTTCGATTGTTATGGCGGCGCATTGATTGAACTTTGCATAGTTCTCAATGGCTTCTATCAGCTTGTCGAGCGTAGGCCTGGTGAGCTTGATGGACTCGAAATGAAGGTTATTGATCGTTAGCGTGTTTTGTTTCCGGTCGGCCTTTGCATCCATGCGGGCAATGAAGGTGTCGCCCATCAATATGGGTAGTGAGAAGTAGCCATACTTGCGCTTTGCTTCGGGTACGAAACATTCTACCTGGTAGTCGAAATCGAAGAAGTCGCGCAGCCGGTGCCGGAGGACATTCAAATTGTCGAACGGTGAGAGTATGAACACATCGCCTGAGAGCTCTATCTTTTTTGTTTTATATACGGGAAGCATATAGAGCGGTGCGGTCTTCTGGTCTTTTATGCTTACGATACAAACTTCTCCTTCGTCTACCATCTTTTGCAGCTCGGTCTTGATCTCGTTATTTACATAACGGCCCCGCCAGGCTATGTCTTTGATGTATGCTATGCCCAGCGCCCGCAGCGATCGTTGTATTGTATATCGTGCATACTCCTGTGCGGTGGGTTTGGTACGGTCTATGGATGATGGGATGAGATTGTCGGGTAGGTCGTATACCTTTTGGAAATCTTTACGGCGTGTGGTCAGCAGGCTGCCGTCCAGATGCAGGCGTTCCAGTGCGAGTTTTGAAGGGCGCCAGTCCCACCAGCCTGAGCTTTTGGTAACGCGGTCGTTCTCGATGTCGCGTGCCATCAGCGGGCCTTCGCGTTCTATCCGGTCGAGGATCCGCTTCATCAGGTTTACTTCGGCATGTGTCAGCTCTTTTCTTCTTGCAGCAAAGCTCTCCATTACCGGTAGTGAGTAACGGTATTCGTTCATGGGGATATAGCCAGATGCAAATGTCCAAAACTCAAAGATCCGGCCGTCGGTTTGCATCTGCTCTATCCATTCGGGTTTGTAGCCGGGTATACGTGCGGCCAGGGCGTGGTGATGCGCGCGTTCCACGACGTAGTTGGTATCTACCTGCAGAAATCCCAAATGATCGATCACTTTATATACGGCTTCCTGGCCCTTTCCGAACTGAGCGGGTTTCGATAATCCGCTTGCATGCAATATGATTTTACGGGCTTGAGATTTTGTGAGTGTTACGCGGTCCATGGAATAAAATAACAACTTTTTCACATGAGAAAGAAAAATGTACAGCCGGTTGTTGCAGTAGCGCGGCCTACATATCTTTGGCGGCATCGTTATTACCTCAGTCGTTATGAACGGATCAAACGCCATCATCAGCCTGGATACTCTTCCCGATATCGCCGCGCTTAAACAGTTGGGTAAAGCCCTGGCCACTCTGGACGCCATCATCTGTCCCGACTGGGAGTCGCGGTATTACAGTTACGATACGAACTGGGGGCAGAGCGAAGAGTGCTTCAGCATGCGCGATGGCTCGGGTGATGAGTTCCTTGTGTTGTTCAGCGATCATGGGGCAGTGATCAGCGGCTTTGCACACGATAGCACGATGAGCAACTGGAAGGAACGCGAGCTGAAGCCCGTTAATTTGAGAGATAAGGTTGCTTTACTGTTCGGTAATAAGAAAACAATTCTCGAGCAACATATTTATTCAGGGGTTGTTGATGAGCTGCCGGCTGTGTTTCATGACTTCATTTTTGGTGAGCCGGTAAGATCCATCGGGACGACCTTTTGTATATGGCGCGAATCGAAAGATTCATCCTGGAAGCGTGGCGACATAGACTTTCCGGATGATGACTATGGCGATGGCAGCGCCGACCTTTTATATATTCTCGATAACAATCCTGAAACCTACAGGAAGTGGGCCCTGGAATACTATGAAGACGAGTTCGAATCGAACAAGCTGAAGATAGATCTTGTAAAGCATATCTATGAACACCGCGTGTTGACGAAAGAAATTGTTTTTAAGATTAATCCCGAGCTTGAAGATATCGAGTTGTTAAAGAAAGACCTCGATCAAATACGCTATCCCTACAAGGGCTTGTAAGATTTGTGTATGATTTGTGAAAGTTTTTAGAAGCGTGTTGCGGTGGCGTTATCTGTTGATGCTTTTGATATGAAACTAGTATAGTAGTATTTGATTACGAATTGGGACTAATTTTCTCGAAGATGGAAAGAACGGCTTGAATTCATACCCGGGTTTTGAATCAAATGTTATCGGTACTTGACGAAATCACAAATAAAAAACTGATATTGGTGCAAAAATGATCCCTTTCCGATAGCAGTTGCTTAACAGCTTCATGCTAATGGCCCCGATGTGGTATGCTTTTAGGTTATAGCTTATAAGCAACCGCTGTTTCACGAGCAAAACCACTCTATGGATCATATGACGCATGCCGCCGCGACCAATGCAGGGACAGGCACTTATCTCAAGCTTATCTATGGTGTATCGCTCGCCATCCTGTTGACCATTGCGTCTTTCTTTACCGTGCATGGCCAGGATTATAGAAAAGACAACAAGCGGTTTCAAAAATCACATTTTCGTAAACAGGCTTCTCAGTATAAAAAAGCGTGTGACCTTTTGGCTCGTAAGCGTACATCGAAGCCTCGTAAGGTGCGTGCACGCTATAACCGGTCTCAGGAATCAGGAGGAATGGTGCTGGCATCGGACGTCAAACCCAAGCCTGTCACTGTGGCTAAAGCCGATGTAACACCCAAGCCTGCCGATACCCCCAAGACTCCGCCAAAAATAGAAGAGATCAGCGCCGAGAAGCTGGTGCAACTTCATAAGAATGAAGACAAGGTGTTAGCGGAGAACAAGCTGCCTACACCAAGCTCCGAACAACAAGCACAGGTAAGAAAGAAGGTGGCCGATAAGCTGGCCAGCAAGACCAACGTTTACCCATTAGTACTTGCGCCACTATACTTCACCTTTGCACAGGATGAATTCTCTGTGGTGGACATGGAGCCCTTTCTCGTAGCCGTTGAATATGCGCTGCAAGGGCGTACTATTTTGATTGAAGGACACACCGATAGTTATGGCGACGATCAGTATAACATGCAGCTATCGATAAAACGTGTACAGAAAATCCGTCAGCTGATGATGGATATGGGTGTGCCTGACGAGCGCATATCGATTGTAGGTTATGGTGAGCAAGTGAAGAGCAATACCAATAAGACCAATGAAGGCCGTCAGCTTAACCGGCGTGTGGATTTTACTGTGTTCTAGCGTATTGACCGAGATTCAAATATGTGTCAGGTGTTTAGGATGGATTCCGGGTTTATTCTATTGTATCCTTTTTTGAACAACAGCGTTTCATAGGGCAGACTGAATCAAATTCCGAAACAAACCGGATATTACCATGGGAATACTCATTGCGTTTCTTCTCGCTCTTGTACTGATCGCCTTTCTTCTATCACTATGGTCGTTTCGTGTGCTTAAGCGTAGAGGGTTCAGATATCCGATAGCGGCGGGTGCGGTTGTTTTTTCGATCATTCTTATGTGCATGATAGCGGGACTGTTTGTGTTTTTGGTCACTGGCTTCGAGCGTTAGGCCGCAGTCGCTTCGCTTTCGAGACTGGCTGGTACTTATTCCGATTTTTTCTGTTTCTTCAGGTAATATGTATCATCAACATCCTGGATGACCAGTTCCTGTTTCTCTTTATTAAACGTGAAGAAGAAGCCGAACGATGTATTCATAAACTTATTGTTTGCCAATGCATCCAGCGGCATTTTCATGCCACGTGTTTCCAATTCCAGGGTGTTGCCAACGCGGGTGCAGACGATGGTTATGCCAAATTGCTCAGATGTGTATGTGCCTGGGTATGCATTAAGCTCAGCATCGTTTAATGTTATGGGCTGGAAAGTGGGGACAGTAAATGGCTTATTAAAATATATCTTCAATGCATCGTTCTGAATGTCGGCTTTGGGATAAACCTCTCCGTTGGTGCAATAGGCGAGCGTGAGTTTTTCTTTTGGGTAATAGATCAGCGTGGCGCCGAAGCCTTCGGTTTTGCCGCCGTGTCCCAATCCTTGATATCCTTCAAAGGTGTATGGAAAGATGCCGGCCCCGTAGCTGTCCGTAAGCGTGGTCATGGTGGCAAGGCTGGTTTTACTTATCAGCTTGCCGGCAAAAAGCGCTTCTATAAAACGCGTCAGATCGTTAGGATTGGAGATTATAGCTCCTGCGCCGCCGAAGTTATCCGGTGTAGCGCGCTTATCGGCCTGCCACTGGCTATTGACGTATTTGTAGGAGTCAGATTCGTCTGGATTCAGCTTAGTGATGTTGGCATAATATGTTTTGCTGAGTTTGAGCTTGCTGATGATTCTTTGCTGAAGCACTTCGCGATATGGCTTACGGCAAACCTTTTCTATAATATAATCCAATAGAAGATAGTTGGAGTTATTATAGTCAGCCTGGGTGCCGGGCTCAAAATCACGCTTGCCGTTTACGATGCGGGTTAGTAATTCGTTCTGTGTTTGTGGTTTATCCATCCACTCGGCGTAATGGCCGTCTTTTGTATAGTCGGCCAGGCCGCTGCGGTGGCTTAGCAGCTGGTGTAGCGTGATGTTGCCGGCGCCAGGCATCTGGGGAAAGTATGTGGATAGACTATCGTTCAGCGACAGTTTTTTCTCTTCCACCAGTTGATAGATCATAACGGCTGTGAACATCTTGGTTATTGAGCCTATACGATACGTTGTGTTTTCGGTAGCCGGTATACGCTTGTCGCCCTCGATACGGGCTGCGCCCGTGGTTCGTTTATAAACCACCTTACCATTTTTTGAAATGGCGATCGATGCCCAGGCCAGGTCTTTGCGTTCGAGAATGTCAAAAAGGCTGTCGAGCTTGCCTCGGTTCAGTGGCTGGCAGACGGCGCCTACGGATAAGACTAGTGTGGCAATGCAAAGCAGGAGGCTGTGTTTTATCATAAAAGGGATGCAATTGTTCTGTTGGTTAGACGCGTTTTCTCTGCGCTGGTGTACAGGGAAGGCTGTCTGAAAATCTGAAAATAAAACATCCCGGCGTTTCGCGCAACGTATTGCCCGTTTCGTCAGCCATTTTCCGCGTCCGTCTGGAAAAGGTGCCGCCTGCAGGGTTGTGAATGCTTATTTGTGGCATAATCTATAAGGCTATGCATCAGATCAATATTCTTATTCACGTACTGGCAGGCACGGTAGCGCTGCTGGTAGGCCTCGTCGCATTGCTTGTTGCTTCGAAGTACAGGTGGCACGTCCGGTTCGGTCGTGTGTTCGTATGGACTATGGTGCCCGTTATTGTTACGGGCCTGGCCGGTGTGTTTGTGTTTCAGCGTAATAGCTTCCTGCTTGTCATAACTGTGTTGAGCGGCTATACTTGTTTTGCGGGCGTGCGCACATTGAAGCTGCGGGGAAAGAGCCCCGAATGGATTGATATTGTGGTGCCGGTCTGCGCTATGGTTTGCGGGTTTTATTATCTTCATTATTTATTCTCCAATGGGCACTATTGGGCTCCGGTGGTCACGGTTTCGGGTGTGGGTGCTTTATTTTTGATTACGGTATACGATCTTAGCCGGTCGTTTATGCCGGCGGACTTTCGTAAGAAGGCTATGCTGTATGAGCATGTCTATAAGATGATGAGCTCGCTTACGGGGCTGGTCTCGGCGTTTTCCGGTACGGTATTGCCGCAGTACAAGCCATACAGCCAGGTTGTGCCTAATGTAGTGTCGCTGGTATGTACGCTGTTTGTTTTTATCAGTATTTATAACAATCGCCGGTCACAAAGGAATGTTATATTGCATAGCTCCAGGTAATATGCGGCTTTTGGCTAAAACCATTTTAATCAGCTTTTTCATCGGGCTTTCGTTCGGTACATACCTGTATTTTACATACGATCATCGCCCGGAGCGTATTGCTATATCGTTGCTGTCGGCTGTAACGATCGGTACGCTGATGATGGTGGTTATTACCTTCCGGCATTATGGCACGGCATGGGTAAATAATCCGCTGGCGAAAGCGTCGGTCATGGTGGTTATGCTGGTGGCGGCGGCTCTTACCGGCTCTGAAATAACTTTTATACTCCGCGCGCTCATCATTACCCGTGAAGCTTATATGCCTTTCTCCGGCGGCAGTCTGTACATTCTGAATGTCCTTATCGTGCTTGTGACCGGTATGCCGACCTATGTAAGCGAAGAGTGGAAGAATGTGCTGGATAACCGTATCGTCAGCCAGCAATACAGGCTTTTACAACTCGAGCAGCAGAACACCCGGTTTGAGTTGGAGCTGCTCCGTGCCAAAGTGAATCCACACTTTCTGTACAATGTACATAATACTATCGCGGGTCTTATCTCCAAGGATCCCGCAAAGGCGGAGATACTTGTGATGTTACTATCGAGGTTCTTTCGCTTTACGTTGAATAAGTCCAGCGCGACTTTTCATTCTGTCGGGGATGAACTGGAGATTGTGGACACTTACCTTCATATGCAGTATATCCGTTATGAGAACCGGATGCTTTATTCGATTTCCGCCGATGCTGAGATCAGGCAACTGCAGATGCCTTCGTTTATTCTACAACCGCTCGTGGAGAACGCCATCAAGCACGGGCTTGAAGTAACTCCGGGAAGTGGTTATGTTCATGTATCGATTACGACGGAAGGTAATGATATCATGCTTTCCGTATCCGACTCGGGGCCGTCCTTTCCTGAAACACCGGGAGCCGGCCTCGGTTTGCAGCTCGTTACCGATAAGCTAAAGCTGCTTTATGGTGATGATTTTAGTTTGTCGTGGTACAATACCCCTGAAAAATATGTCAGGATCACATTCCCAATCCAGCATTAGAACGTTACTGGCAGACGACGAAGCGGTGGCCTTGCACCGCCTGCGGAAGCTGTTGTCTGTACACCCGATCATAAACATTGTCGGCGAAGTAAGTGATGGCACTGCTGCTGCTGAGTTTATCAATGGCCAACGCCCTGATCTTGTATTTCTGGATATACGTATGCCGGGATTCAATGGCTTCGAGGTACTGCAAGGTCTTGTGCATAAACCCCTGATCGTATTCGTAACTGCATACGAGGAATATGCCATTAAAGCTTTTGAGGAAAACTCCCTTGATTACCTGTTGAAACCTGTGGAGCCCGAACGCCTGGCGATAACTATTCAACGTATCCTTGATAATAAAATGAATGGTGTGGATCTTCTTCAAAAGATCGGGCAGCTGATTCATACTACGCGCGTTCAGGATCCGATCAGGGCTGTTCCGGTAAAGATCGGGAATAAAATAACGTTCGTTTCCGTTGACGATATTATCTATCTCGAAGCGCGTGACAAGTACGTTTATATTCACACGCATAACGACCAGAAGCTTGTTGATAATACGCTTGCCTACTGGCAGGAACGTCTGCCGTCTGGTTTTATCCGGATTCATCGCGGCCTTATTGTTAACGTTGTACATGTGCGAGAGCTTCAGAGATACTTCAAGGGGACGTACATTGTTGTGATGAACGATGCGAAGGGTTCGAAACTAAGGAGCTCCTATTCATACGCGGACGAGATACGCAGACACCTTTTGCTTTCGGAATAATGGCTGATTTATTTTCTTGCAGCCAGGCGACACTTGTGTGAACTTTCTATTAATTCTACGGCAACTGACGACGTGTTTACAGGAATGGCTTGAAGAAGCGTGTGGTTTTTGGTTTATTAGAGTAAATAAAACTCACGTCTATGGAAGAAAGTCCGGAAAAAGAAGCCCGCCGCGAAGCCATGTATGCTGCGCGCCAGGAATTCTGGAGTGGCATCGGTAAGGTTGATTCCGATGTGCTGGCGCCTATAATCAACCCTGCTTTTATGGGGCAGCCGGCGTGGCCTGATCTGCGCCAGGCATTTATCCGCGTCGTTACGGAAGACTCGGTAATATTTGCCACGGACGGCCTGTCTGACGAATTTACTGAAAGCGAAGACGAGGATCACGGCTTTGAGATAGAGCTTTACGTGGAACTGCCCCTCGAGGAGTTTCGCGATATACCCATTGGCAGCTTCGGCACGACATGGGCGTTCCAACTGGTGAACCAGGCGGCGATGAACGCGGCAAACAGCGGTGCTTACCGCAATATGGCCGAAGACTATGATGTTTTCTCCACCGAATTTTATGAGGTTGAGGTTCCCGATCACTATATTAACCAGGAACAGCGTGTCGGCGTGCTGATCGGGATGAAGAGCAAACACGTGCCGGAAATGCTTGGCGACAAGGATGTGCGCGTACTGGCTCTGACGCTGATCCAACTGCCGGAGCTGGAATACCTCATTGCCAACGGAGGCCAGGGAAGACGCGACCTTGTGGAGAAGCTGGAGGCCGCAGGCACCGGTAATATTTCATCGACAACCCGGAGCAGCGTTGTATAACGTGTAGCTGGTAATATAACCCTGGCAGCTGCGATGACCGTGTGCTGCCAGGATAAACTATAGCTATGCCTCCTGCTTTGCCGCGTTGCGCGAGCGCAGGTAGAGATCGAGGTAAAGCGTAAGTATGATGGCTATAAATGTCAGTCCTACGACGTTGTTCTGTAAATCGTTCAGCTCGAGGTCTTCGCGAAATGCGCAGGCTACTTTATAAAGAGGTATGGCAAAACACATGATCGTGATCAGGACGTTAAGCTTGAACCGGTGGTTTTGGATCTTCTTTTGATCGAATGTCTTCAGGAGCTTGCTCAGCAATAATGAATCAAGCGTGCCCGTCATGATAAGTCCGGCGGAGAACACTGCGCCACCGATAACCGCATAGATCCAGTTTCCGGCCACGGATACGGCATACGCAAAGGCGGCGATCTGCGACGAGGTGTCGAATATAAAACCGAATATTATACCCGTTATCAGCACGGTAACCGGATTGAGATGTTTGCTTAACGCATCGGGGATCATGCGGGAGCGAAGGCCTTTGGGGCGGTTGCCATCGGGCCGTGTCAGGGCTATTACGTTAGCAACGCCCATCGTCGCCAGCATAAACGCGGGCAGCCAGTCTATCACGATGTTCACCGCGGATGGTATCTCTATGTTATTGCGCAGCAGGCTGAGCGCAAGCGCGATCACGGTTACCATGAGGCCATGGCCCAGTGCGAAGAGTGTGCCGACCCAGCGCGTCCAGGCATGGTGCTTTTGGTGAAGACGGTATGTGTAACCATCAATGACTGTAATGTGATCAGGATCGAGTCCGTGACGAAGGCCAAGCACGAGCAGGAGAATAAAACCCGAAAGGTTTTGCTGCAGTATTTCCATATTTTCCGTTTACGTTAATTACCCGTTAACAGCAGTATCCGGAGGCTATGGAAGCAAGACGTCAAAAGAATACAACAAAGAGAGTGTTGTACATCCTTTGCTTTTCTTCCCGAAAGCCATGCGGATAACATTGCGACAAGGGCAGGTATTCTGACTCGTTCCACTTTTAAACGGCCTTCCCATCCGTCCCGATCCCGATAGCTATCGGGAGGGCCGTGCAGTGACCTTATTCGTTAAAAGCTTTTAGAACTTACAGCAGCGGGAACTGTTCCGGACTCACACCGGATTCCCTTTTAATCTCTCGGCCATCGGGCAACAGCGCGCCCGTGCGGAGAAAACCCCTGTGGTGTAAAAATAGTATTTTATAACAAAGTATCGCTGCGCTGTAACAGCGCCTCCGGAAAAGATGGTGGCTTTTCGTAAATTGGCTTGTCAAATGTACGGGTACTCATGGAAGAGAGACGGCAAGTAAAGTATGAACATGGAATAATGGAAGGTGTTACGTGGCAGTGCGACAGCATCCGTCTTGGTCATGCTGTGTCCCGCTTTGATACGCTGACCAGCTTTCCGGCCAGCAGCCAGGCCGATGTTGTGCGCCTGCACTTTGGTCTTAAAGGCGATTATGCGTTTGCATACAAACAGCTCGGTAAAACATTCGACCTGGTGGGCGGTCATCATAACATCATGTACTCGTCCGAGTTCGACATGGTGGTGTCCAATAAGACCCTGGAGCTGGAGACCTTCGGCGTCCAGTTTCCACGTGAGCTTTTTATACAGTATACTCAACAGGCGAGCGATACACTCAAGCAATTTGCCGATGCCATCCTGGCGGGTAAAAGCGTGATCCTCTCCGATACGTGGGGTACGCTCGATCCGGGTATTGAAGCCGTTATCCGTCAGATAATTCATTGCAAATATGGCGGCGATCTCAAGAAGCTGTTCCTGTTGTCAAAAAGTATAGAGTTGCTGGTGCTGTCTGCCGAGGCCTGTCGCGAGGCGGCTCAGCGCGAGGAGCAATACATTAAGAACAAGACCGATAAAGAGAAGATCATTGCCGTGCGCGACCTTATCAATGACCGGCTTACCAGCCCGCCGAACCTGTCGGAAATTGCAAAGACGGTAGGTCTTAACGAATACAAGCTGAAGCGCGGCTTCAAGGAGATGTTTCAGAATACGGTGTTTGGTTATCTTACCGAAAAGCGGCTTGACCTTGCGCGGCAATACTTGTTGGATACCGGCAAAACGGCGGCCGAGATCTCTCAGGATCTTGGCTATGCTACCCCGCAGCATTTTAACAATGCCTTTAAAAAGCATTTTGGCCATACTCCGTATTCGGTTAGAAAGAATCCGTAATGCGCAACCCGTGTCGACCGCTTGGGGTGTAGCTTTGTCATATAACAAAACAGAATAGTTATGAGTAAACCACTGATCGTAGAAAATAGCATCGCCATAAACGCCCACGAAAGCAAAGTGTGGGACGCCCTTGTTAATCCCGAGCAGACAAAAAAGTATATGTTCAACTGCGAGGCTATATCCGACTGGAAGGTGGGCAGTCCGTTACTTTGGAAGATGGTACACGAGGGTAAGGAGTTTGTAGCTGTAAAAGGGACGATAGCCGAGATACGCCCTCCGCAGTTCCTGGCCTATACTACTATCGATCCCAACTCAGGCATTGCGGACGTTCCTGAAAACTACCTTACCGTTACCTATAGCCTGTCTGTTCTGAACGGCCAGACCATTCTGACGGTCACTCAAGGTGACTATTCCAAGGTAGGCGACGGTGACAAGCGCTACCACGATACTGTAGATGGCGGAGGATGGACACCGATACTGGTTGAGATCAAAAAACTTGTGGAAGCTTAACCGATTTGTGAATGATTGGTAAACATACATGCCAATCATTCACAATATAGTATTTATCGCTCTTCAGATAGTCTAGAGCAGTTCCCGTAGGGCGTTGTAGAAATTGGCATTGGCGTGTTCGCCATAGGCCATGTATAACCGGGGCTCTATAAGCTCCAGCTCCATCAGGTAAAACTTTCCGTCTTTGCCTACGAGGCCGTCTACGCGTGCGTAAAGCAGCGGCTCTTCTACAAGCGCCATGACCGCTTCGGCTGCGCGGAGCACTTCAGGGGCCGGTGTGATGGCTGTAATCGTTCCGCCATACTGCGTTTGGATTCTGAAGTCGCCGGCCGCGGCATTCTTGCGCACGGTGTGGCTGTATTTTTTATTGAAGAACAGCAGCGACAGTTCGCCATCGTTGATCTCGTCCATAAACCGCTGTACAAATACATCGCTTTCCCGGAGCATGGCGTCGAGCTTCTCCTGGTCGGCTTCCGCAGTTGCTGTGGTAGTAACCCACGTATTGAAAGCTCCGGCGGAAACGGCAGGTTTCACCACGGTTTTGTTCCAGCTTCTATCCTTTAGCATAGCGGCCAGGTTGATAGCATCATGCTGGTGGCAATACGCATACTCGGGTACGATAATGCCGCGTTCTTCGAATCTCCTGAGATATTGTTTGTGTTTGTTCCACTGCATTACCGGCACAGGATTGAAGACCTTGCATCCCAGGGCCTCCAGCTTGCTGAGCCAGGCATCGAACGCGTCTATCTTACGATAATAATCCCACGTGGAGCGTATTACTATAGCATCGTATTGCGTCCAGTCTGCTTGTGGGTCATTCCAGATCATGGGCACTACAGTGACTCCTTTTTCATTCATGTAAGCGGCGAGCGGTTCCTCATCGGCCTGTAGCCCGGGATGCTTCTCAAAGGTTGCAAAAGCAATGCGCATTTCTGTTGTTTTTAAGGGGCGCAAATTAGTCGAAAAAGTGGGTAAACTATTTTGGTTTTGCGGGCGTTATTGGATGTGACGGCGGTCGCTGTCGGCAGCGGGTAAGACCCATAATTTGGTTGGGTTGCACCGGTTCGCTTATGTTGAACCAAAAGAAAGGAGGTACCATGTCTAGTCCCAAGCACATTTTATCAGAAAAACGTACACTAACAATTTTCACAGGTGTGATGATTTGAAGCGTTGGTTTTTTATTGCCGTCCTTCCCGTTCCGATAGCTATCGGGATTTGGGCCGGACGATAACCCTCGTGAAATTTTTAGGTACAGGTAAAATTTGAATGAGGATTTTTTAAGAATATCCGGCCAGTATCTAGGCCGGATATTTCTTTTTATGACCTTTGAAGTAATCGTTATTCAAACGGTATGTTATATATACGCCTTCAAGCGCGGGTTACGCCTCTTTTTTTATGCACCCTGTCGATAGATTTCTCCTGTGGATGTAACATTTTTACCAGAATAACCTATTTTTAAGCCCTATGCTCAAGAAGTCTATTCTACTCGTCGGCGCATGCTTATGCGCAGGGCTGCCCCTGTTTGCGCAGACACCTTCTTCGCCGTCGTCGAAGACTACTTCCGGCAACCCGGTCTTTCAGGGTTGGTATGCGGATCCGGAGGCTGTAATATTCGGTAAGAATTATTGGGTATATCCAACGTACTCTGCTCGTTACGAAGAGCAGATATATCTCGATGCGTTCTCATCACCCGATCTCATTACGTGGACCAAACACAGCCGCGTGCTCGATACGGCGCATGTGCACTGGGCCAAACGGGCCATGTGGGCGCCGGCGGCTTTGGAGAAGGGCGGCAAATACTACCTGTTCTTCGCGGCCAACGATATTCAGAACGACCAGGAGCGCGGTGGCATTGGCGTGGCTGTAGCAGATAAACCGGAAGGCCCCTTTAAGGACCTGCTCGGCAAACCTCTTATAGACAAGTTTCACCATGGCGCGCAGCCGATAGACCAGTTTGTGTTCCGTAATTCCGACGGCACCTACTACATTTATTATGGTGGCTGGGGGCACTGTAACGTTGCCCGCCTCAACGATACGTTTACCGGTTTCATTCCGTTTGAGGATGGCACCATCTTTAAGTCCATCACTCCTGAAAACTATGTGGAAGGACCTTTTATGTTTATCCGTAACGGGAAATATTATTTTATGTGGTCGGAAGGTGGCTGGGGCGGACCTAACTATTCGGTGGCATACGCTATAGCAGACTCACCGCTGGGGCCTTTCAAACGTATCGGGAAGATCCTGCAGCAGGACCCTGCGGTTGCTACAGGTGCGGGGCATCATTCTGTGATACAAGTCCCAGGTAAAGATCAGTGGTATATCGTGTATCATCGCCGGCCCCTCGGTGACACAGGAAGAGACCATCGTGTAACATGTATCGATCGTATGGAGTTCGATGCCGACGGGCTTATAAAACCTGTACGTATAACGGCCGAAGGCGTGGCCAGGCAAAGTCTGCGGTAATCCGTATTGCAGTAGTAAGAATATATGAATTTTTTGCGCGAATATTTTATTGGCGAGTACCTGCGCTCGGAGTCAGATACCTTGCGGCAGGCCAGCATAAGGCTGGTGTTTTCCGTTCTCGTCATCTCGACTTTATCGCTGTTCGTATTCCTGGCCATTTACCTGGTGATGGGTTATCATTTCCAGCTTGTAAAGTGCTTCATCATCACGGTCCTGTTTGTCGGGGGCCTGTTCTACATCCGCTGGAGGAAGTCGTTGGATTTCGTATGCCACGTGTTGATCCTCGCTTCATGGGCGAACATTAACTTCAACATTTACTTATTCAACGACTATAATTTTTATATAGCGCTGGTTACTGTATGTAACATCCTGTTTGCATTTCACATGCTGGGCAGTAAGTGTGGGTTGGGCTATAGTTTTCTGCATTTTGTTCCGATCGTAGCACACTTCATCCTCAAGCACAATGGCGTTACGCTCCGGCCGGGCCCTCCGCAGCAAATGGCGTTCCCGGAGATGATGGTGACGTTGCTGCTGATGTTTTTCATTATCACCTATCTCATCTATCATTATCATAAAGCCTTTGCCGTGGCCAAAGAGCAGGTAAGGGAGTCGGTTAACGAGATGAGACGGGCGAAGGAAATGGCAGAGGAGATTAACCGGCTCAGGAGCAACTTCATTTCCAGCATGTCGCATGAGATCCGCACGCCGATTAACGGAATTCTGGGATTAAGCCAGGTTATCGAACGGGAAGCACCTAACGACGATCTGAAGAAGTATGCGGGCATGCAATACCAGAGTGGCCGTCGTCTGCTCAATACGGTAAACAGTATCCTGAGCCTGTCACGTCTTGAAGCGCAGAGCAGTGATATCCGGTTAAGGGAGATCGATGTTCCCGCACTTATCAACGCCTGCACAAGACAGTTTGAAGAGCCGGCCCGTGTTAAAGGGCTTACGCTAGAGGTGAACACGAATGGGCAGGTGTTGCGATGTCAGACGGATGAGATCATGTTGAGCTATGCGCTTACGTGTATTATTGATAATGCCGTTAAGTTCACGAATAAAGGAAGCGTAGTTATTTCTTTAGAACGTGATGTCTTACGAAAGAACTTTTTCGTTATTTGTGTTGCCGATACTGGCATCGGTATAACTGAGGAATTTTTGCCACGCATATTCAATGCATTCGAGCAAGAGAGTTCGGGTAGAAACAGAAACTATGAAGGGGCCGGGCTTGGTCTTTCCATTTCTAAACGATACATTGAGCTGTTGGATGGTGAGATAAAGGTGAAGTCAGTAAAAGAACAAGGAAGTACATTCGAAATTATACTGCCGTTACATGAGGAAAGTGCTGTACGTTGAAGATGATCCTATCAACGCAATGGTTATGGAGAAGCTGCTGGGTTACGACTTTGCTGTTACCCGCGTAGCCGATGGCGAAGCCTGTCTTGAAATTATCCAGAAAGAAGACTTTGATATCATCCTTATGGATGTGCATCTGGGTAAGGGCAAGATAGACGGTACCAAAGTATTAAAAGAAGTGAAGGCCGATCCCCGGTATAAGGACGTTCGCGTTATTGCGATAACGTCCTATGCTTTGCCGGAGGATGAGGACCGCTTTTTAAACGATGGCTTTGATGATTATTTCGCGAAGCCGGTAGATTTTCATAAGCTTATCGAGCGGCTGAATCAGTATTTGGAAAGTTAGTTGTTTGTTGTTTTTATGAGATTTGTCTGTTGCGGCGGGTGTTCTATCTTCCTTGACCCGGGTATTTGGGGTCGGCCCTCCTCAATGAAGGCGGCGTAACAGGTCAGCGCACGTATCGCATTACCGATTCTGGTATTCTGTTTTTAATTTTACGGGATGATGTTGAATTCGAAACTTCCTTTGGCGGAACGGATGCGTCCTGTCAGGCTTGACGACCTGGTAGGGCAGGAGCATCTTACGGGGCCGACGGGTATTATCAGACGGGCGATCCAGTCGGGTAATGTGCCGTCTATGATTTTGTGGGGTCCGCCGGGTGTGGGTAAGACTACAATTGCCAATATTATTGCGAACGAGGTAAAGAAGCCATTCTATATTCTCAGCGCGGTGAATGCCGGGGTGAAGGATGTGCGGGAAGTGATCGATAAGGCTAAGCAGTCGCCACGGTCGATACTTTTTATCGACGAGATCCACCGCTTCAATAAGTCGCAGCAGGATGCACTGCTCGGCGCTGTGGAGAAGGGGACGATAACACTTATCGGGGCGACCACGGAAAATCCTTCATTTGAAGTTAACTCTGCATTGCTGTCGCGGTCCCAGGTTTATACGCTTCGCCCGCTGGGTGAGGATCAGCTTCTTCAGCTTGTGCGGCAGGCGCTCGAACGCGATGAGGAGCTGAAGAAACGGCACATAGAGATCCGCGAGCACCAGGCTTTGCTCAATATATCCGGTGGCGATGGACGGAAGCTGCTAAACCTTGTCGAGCTGATCGCCGAAGCTGTAGAAGGCGATGTGGTGGTTACGGATGACCTGGTGGTGGAGCTTGCACAGAAACACATCGCTATATACGACAAGAGCGGGGAGCAGCACTACGATATTATTTCGGCGTTCATCAAATCGATCCGGGGTAGCGATCCCAATGCGGCGCTTTATTACCTGGCACGTATGGTTGAAGGTGGCGAGGATGTGAAGTTCATAGCGCGGCGCCTCGTTATATTATCGTCCGAGGACATTGGTAATGCCAACCCGACCGCGCTGATAATGGCTACCAATACATTTCAGGCGGTACAGTTCATCGGCTACCCGGAGGCGCGTATTATCCTCGCGCAATGTGTGGTATATCTCGCATCGTCGCCGAAGAGTAATGCGAGCTATATGGGTATAAACAATGCCATGGCGGCCGTTCAGCAAACCGGGGATCTGCCGGTGCCGCTTTCTATACGCAACGCTCCGACCAAGCTTATGAAGAATATGGGCTATGGAAAAGACTATAAATACGCGCACAGTTATGAGAATAACTTTATCAGCGCGGAGTTTCTGCCTGAAGAATTGAAAGGGACGAAGTTTTACGATCCCGGGAATAATGCCAGGGAAGAGGAATTACGGCGGTATTTGAGGGGGCTGTGGAAGGATAAGTATGGGTATTAGGGTGCTTTTTGGTACCAAATGAGGCTTCGTTTTTGGCTTGGATCGGGACAGTTTTCCTCCAGTTCGGGTTCAGTTCTCCTTCGGTTCAGATTCAGTTCTCCTTCGCTTCAGAGTCGCTTCCGATTCGGTGGAGTTCGGATCGAAGCCGCATCGAAGCCGCTCTCGGGCCTTTTGGCTAAGCCGGCCAAGGTGTTAGGGTGGGGCGCGTTTTTGGACCCGAATGCCCTGGGTGAAGCCTTACGCCGGGCGTATAATTGTAATGCAGAATGATGTATTAGGGCTATATTGCCGCTATGCAGCGGATAATTTTTGAATCATCACCGTTTTACCTTTTGCTCTGCCTGATCCTGGCGCTGGGATTGGCTTACCTGCTTTACCGGACCACTCATCCCTGGACCAGGACGTGGAACCGGATCTTGTTTGCCGTCCGGACGATACTGGCGTTTTTGCTCATGTTTTTATTGCTGGGGCCGATCGTGCGGCAGATCAATAATATATTCGAAAGCCCCCTTTTCGTGGTATTGTTCGATACCTCGGCTTCGATACGTGAAGCTACGGATTCCACGCGTTTGCATGCCGTGGAAGAACAGCTCACCGCCCTGCGCACCGGGCTTACCGAGCGTGGCTTTGATGCGCGTATTACCGACCTGGCCGGTGAGGAGGTTCAATCTCCCCGCTATACAGCAACGACCACAGACCTTAACGGTGCGTTGAAAAAAATCGCCAACCGCTATGAAGGCCGTAAGATCGCCGGCGTGCTGCTGGTATCTGATGGGATATATAACGCGGGGGCATCGCCACTGTATGGCACTTACAATTTTCCTGTGCACACCATCGGTGTAGGTGATACACTGCAACGCACGGACGCGGGTATCAAGGCTGTTCTTTACAATAAGATCGCTTACCAGGGAAATAAATTTCCCTTGCGCGTAGAAGTGCAGATAAAGAATCTTGAAAATCAGCCTATACAGGTGTCATTGCTGCAGCGTGGAAAAGTGCTGGCGCAAGAGATCAAATCTTCGGGGAATAATTCACTGCTGGTGTATGACTTTCAGCCGCTGGCCAACGAGCAGGGGATTCAGAAGCTCGACGTACAGGTAGAAGTTAAGCCCGGTGAGCACAACATCCGTAACAACCGTGCTTCTGTGTTTGTGGAGGTAGTGGAAGGCAAGAAGAAGATCCTCGTTATCGCACCCGCGCCTCACCCGGACATCAAAGCCCTTCGCGAGGTTATCGACAAGAACGCCAATTATGAATTTATTCTTCAGATACCCGGTATGGATCGTGTGTCGGCTCCGTATAAGCCGGAAGACATTGACCTTGTAATCTTTCACCAGGCACCCGATATGCGCGGCAAAACCCGTGCGCTCTTTCAGCAGTTTGCCGCACGGCCTACCTCTCTGCTGCTCATTCTGGGTCAGCAATCCGATCTGCGCCTGCTTGCCCAGCAGAATATGCCCATCCGTTTCGATACGCAACCACGCGATTACGACGAGGTCACGCCTGTTATCAACCCGGCATTTTCTAACTTCACTATTTCGGCGGAGGCTAATACGCTGATTACCGAATATCCGCCCGTATCGGTACACTTCGGTAAGATAAGGTTGCCGCTTAGCGCCACGCCGCTGTTTCAGCAACGGGTAGGTAATGTGGCTACTGATAAGCCGCTGCTCGCTGTGGATATGCAGGACAATCGTAAGATCGGTATCATGCTTGGTGAAGGCCTGTGGCGCTGGAGGCTTAACGAGTTCGATCGTACCGATAATACTGTCGGCTTCGACGAGCTGTTCGGTAAGCTCATTCAGTTTCTCAGCACCACGGAAGACAAACGGCGCTTTCGCAGCTATCCGCTGCAACAGGAATTTTCGGACACGGAGTCTGTTGTTTTCGAGAGCCAGGTATATAACGACATCTTCGAGCCAGTCTACGGCAACACCATACATATAGCACTCGCCGACGAGGCAGGTAAGAAGACCTCATACTCTTATGTAACAAGCCCGGGGAACACGCGTTATCAGATCGGTGGGCTTAAGGAAGGAGTATATCGCTATACATCGACTACTACTATTGGTAATAAGACAGAGTCTGTAAAAGGAGAGTTTGCCGTAACAGCGCACCAGGTGGAGCTGCAGAATCTTACGGCGGACTTCGGGTTGCTAAAGAAGCTATCCGAGAACACCGGAGGACGATTCTACAGCGCCTCGCAGGCGGCCGCGCTTGAAAGGGATTTGCTAAAGGATGAAGCGAAGAGTGTTATCCATACAGAGGAATCGTTTGATTTTCTGCTGAATTTGAAGTGGGTGTTTTTGGTGCTGGTGTTAATGGCCAGTACGGAGTGGTTTGTGAGGAAGTATTATGGTAGTTATTGATCGGGGAGTTATTCGCAAGGCTATCGGCCTCGCGGGGACGGCAGTCTGAAGACTGCTCACATGTTTAGGCACAAGTCAACGCTTCGCTAAAGACTTGCGCCAGCTGTGCCGGCGTTGACTTTGATGACAGTATCTTGCGCCAGTTGGTAATAAAAAAGCCCTCCCGATTTTGTCGGGAGGGCTTTTGGTTTATAAGGAAAGTCCGTTGTTACTCTTTCTTTTCCTTGGAAGAAGTTTTGGTCTTCTTCGTTTTGATCGTCAGTACATCACTCTTGCCATCGTAGTCGGCCATGATGGTGCCACCTTCTTCCACTTCGCCTTTGAGGATCTCTTCGGCTACCGGATCTTCGAGGTATTTCTGGATCGCTCGGTTCAGCGGACGGGCACCAAACTGCTGGTCGTAGCCTTTGTCTGATAAGAAGTCTTTTGCCTTATCGGTAAGCTCTACGTTGTAACCAAGCTGGATGATACGATCGAACAGCTTCTTGAGCGTTATGTCGATGATCTTGTGGATGTGCTCGCGTTGCAGAGAGTTGAACACGATTACATCGTCCAGACGGTTGAGGAACTCAGGGCTGAAGGCACGCTTCAGAGCGTTCTGGATTGTAGCCTTCATGTGCTCTTCTTCACTCTCGCGTTTGGCAGCTGTAGCGAAGCCTATGCCGGTTCCGAAGTCTTTCAGATCGCGAACACCGATGTTCGAGGTCATGATGATGATCGTGTTCCGGAAGTCTACGCGACGGCCGAGACCGTCAGTCAGTATACCGTCGTCGAGTACTTGCAGCAGGATGTTGAATACGTCAGGGTGAGCTTTTTCAATCTCGTCAAGCAGAACCACTGAATATGGCTTACGTCTTACTTTTTCTGTAAGCTGACCACCTTCTTCATATCCTACGTAGCCTGGAGGCGCTCCCACGAGGCGTGACACGGAGAATTTCTCCATATACTCACTCATGTCTATGCGCACCAGCGAATCTTCTTTGTCGAACAGGTAGGTTGCAAGCACTTTGGCCAATTCTGTTTTACCTACACCGGTAGGACCGAGGAAGATAAAGGATCCGATTGGCTTCTTAGGATCTTTCAAGCCTACACGGGTACGCTGAATAGCCTTGGTAAGCTTCTTGATCGCTTCTTCCTGGCCAATCACTCTGCCGCTAAGCTCTACGCTCATGTTCAGCAGCTTGTTGCTCTCTTTCTGTGCGATACGCTTGGTAGGTATACCCGTCATCATGGCGATTACATCGGCCACGTTGTCTTCGTTCACGGTATACTTTTCCGTGCGTGTTTTTTCTTCCCACTTCGTTTTAGCCAGCTCGAGCTGCTCGATGAGCTTCTTCTCGCGATCGCGCAGCTGTGCTGCTTCTTCGTATTTCTGGCTTTTTACTACACGGTTCTTTTCTTTCTTTACTTCTTCGATGGCTTCTTCAAACTTCACGATCTCTTCGGGTACGTGAATGTTGTTGATGTGAACGCGCGCACCGGCTTCGTCCAGCACATCGATAGCTTTATCGGGCAAATACCTGTCGCTGATGTAGCGGTCAGACAGCTTTACGCAAGCCTCGATTGCTTCCTTGGTGTAGATCACATGGTGGTGATCTTCGTATTTCTCTTTAATGTTATCGAGAATCTGTATAGTTTCTTCAGGAGTAGTAGAGTCTACCATTACCATCTGGAACCGACGGGCAAGGGCTCCGTCTTTCTCAATATACTGTCTGTATTCGTCGAGAGTTGTTGCGCCGATGCATTGTATCTCTCCGCGGGCGAGGGCTGGTTTGAACATGTTGGAGGCATCGAGCGATCCAGATGCACCGCCGGCACCCACGATAGTGTGGAGCTCGTCGATAAAGAGGATCACATCGGGTGATTTCTCCAGCTCATTCATTACGGCCTTCATCCGTTCTTCAAACTGACCGCGGTATTTAGTACCGGCAACCAGTGAAGCAAGGTCCAGCGTTACAACGCGCTTTCCGAAAAGTACGCGAGATACTTTCTTCTGTATAATTCGGAGAGCAAGGCCTTCAGCGATTGCTGTTTTACCTACACCGGGTTCACCGATAAGGATCGGATTGTTTTTCTTTCTTCTCGACAGGATCTGGGCAACGCGTTCAATTTCTTTTTCGCGGCCTACAATAGGGTCGAGCTTATTATCCTCAGCGAGACGAGTGAGGTCTCGGCCAAAGTTATCCAGTACAGGGGTACGGGATTTTTCAGTGCCTTTTTTCTCTTTGCCGGGCGTGCCTGCACCGCCGCCGCCAAAGATCTTAGATGAATCGTCATCCGGATCGTCCGTGTCTTGCGAAGCCATCGGACCTTCGTTCTGGTATTCTAGCATTTCTTTCACGGTCTCGTAGTTTACGTCAAACTTGTTTAGGATCTGCGTGCCGAGGTTATCCTGGTCGCGCAGGATGGAGAGAAGCAAATGCTCAGTGCCGATAAGCTGAGCCTTGAAGATCTTCGCTTCGAGATAGGTTATCTTGAGCACTTTCTCCGAAGCTTTTGTCAACGGAATGTTCGCCAGATTTTTGATCTGGTGCGTGGCTGTGCCTTTCGATATTTTTTCTATTTCATTGCGTAGTTCGTCAAGGGGTACACCAAGTTTCTTGAGTACACCGACAGCCACACCCTCACCTTCCCGGATCATCCCGAGGATGAGATGCTCGGTGCCAATGTAGTCGTGACCGAGGCGGAGCGCTTCTTCCCGGCTGAGGGAGATGACTTCTTTAACCCGGTTGGAAAATTTAGCTTCCATAAAAAATTTGAGATAAGAATTATTGTAAATGTAAAGTATTTTGTGTGTTTAATACTACCGAATACGGAAGATTTAATACCTGGTAAGAAACATCGCCGTATTCTCTATTGTTCAGTTTCTAACACTTGAAGCTTGAACAACTCGGGCTGCCGAAGGACCTTCACAAAAGATCAGGTCTATGAAGCTAGCGTTCTCTGCAAAGCTGCTGCCAAATACCTGATAATAGGGGGTCGGCTTGTACAAGTTATTCAAAAAATCCGTTTTCTTAGGGTTTATCAACGATCGAAGATCTATTATGTCAGTTGACGGTGTCTTTTCATAAGACAAAGTTTCCTTAATAGTTGTTCCCCATCGCAGCCATTTGAGACACAATGACAGGAGTTCATAGTTCAAGTCATAAAGGAACTCTCTCTTTTGAAACAAAATCTTTTCAAGGTCACCGGCATAATGTTCAAAAAAAGGAGCTTTTCCATACGCGGATGTAATGGTACGCCAATGATTGTTAAGCCACTTCTGCCCATAGTCAATCCGTATGTCGGTTATCATTACTTTACCATGTTTTGCGGTAGTCGGTACGGTGAGACTCTCACGACCATGCACAGCATTAATGTAGCAACGGTTACGATAGCTCTGCTTAACATAATGCTCGTGTCGCTCCAGTAATATGGTTGGCGTACTGTGCAGCGCCGCAAAATAACCCACGGGGGGCAGATATTGACTTTCGATAAGAACTGTGGTCAAACGCAATTGTAGTTTTCAGGGAGCAAAAGTAACAGAGTCCGGCAATCCTTCATTTTATAAGATATCGGTATCACCAAGACCATGACGAATGATCTCCAGCTCGTCGCCCGTGCAATCCACCACGGTGGAGGGAACGTTCCCGCCTGGCCCGCCATCGATCACGAGGTCTACACGATGCTTGAAATCTTCATAGATCTCATCGGGGTCGGTAGTATACTCTTTTATCTTATCATCGTCCTTGATGGATGAAGTTATCAGTGGGTTACCCAATCGGGCCACGATCTCCCGTGGAATGTTATGGTCCGGTATACGTATGCCCACTGTCTTTTTATTCACATCCAGGATCTTTGGAACTTTGGAGCTGGATTCAAGTATAAACGTGTAGGGGCCGGGTAATGTTTTCTTCAGTAGTTTAAACACCGGTGTGTCAATCCGTTTGACGTATTCTGATATGTGGCTCAGGTCATTACAGATAAAAGAGAGGTCGAGCTTCTGAGGTTTGATGTCCATGATCTGGCAAAGGCGCTCGATAGCCTTACGGTTCATCAGGTCACAGCCGATTCCATAAATGGTGTCGGTGGGGTAGATGATGATTCCACCGTCTTTCAGTGTACTGATCACCTGGTCGATCTTCCTGCTTTCGGGGTTTTGGGGGTGAATTTTTAAGAAATCTGCGGTCATGAGGGTACTTGTGTTGTGATAAAACGCATTTGGGGATGAATATGGTTCGTTTTTTGGTGTCCGGAAACACGAATAAACCGATACATCCCTAAGTGGCCGGTCTTGATGGCAGGATTGACCAGCTAAGGACCTTTTTACTATTTTTGCAGGCTATGAAACCGAATAAACGACTTATTTTCTTCCTTTTGTTTTCTGTTTTAGGAATTTCGTTCACGTACTATGCTTTTCAGATCGTATATACTCCCAATGTGCTGATTGGAATGGAGGCCGAGGCCAAGGTTCTGATCGTTCCCGAGGGTTCTACTTTTAAAGATATTCAACAAAAGCTGCACGAAGGTCATTATATCAATGATCTGCTTTCGTTCAGCTTTATGGCCCGGCTTATGAGCTACGATAAGTCTATCAAACCGGGGCGTTATGTTTTGCGAAAAAACATGACCAACCTCCAGCTTGTCCGTATTTTGAAGTCGGGTAAACAAGAGCCCGTACGCATCACCTTCAACAACGTCCGCCTTGTTCACGACCTTTCGGAAAAGATCACGCGCAACCTCGCTATCAAACCGGAAGAGTTCGAGGCTGGTCTTGTGCAATACGCCATGCAGAACCGTGAAGGCCTTAACAAAGACAACGTTATGGCACTCTTTATTCCTAATACGTACGAGGTTTATTATAACGTATCGGCTAAAGAGCTGATCGAGCGGATGGAAGGTGAGTATAAATCGTTCTGGACTGAAGAGCGTAAAGCGAAGGCTACCAAACTGGGTTTTACACCGGTAGAGGCTTCGATCCTGGCTTCGATCGTGCAGGCCGAGACCATTAAGACCGACGAAGCGCCGGTTATTGCGGGGCTTTACATCAACCGTCTCAAGAGCGGCATGCCCCTGCAGGCAGATCCGACGCTGGTTTTTGCGGTTGGCGACTTTTCGCTGAAACGTGTTCTGAACGAGCATAAGCTTATCGACTCTCCCTATAACACCTATACGCACGCCGGCCTGCCTCCAGGACCGATCAACCTGCCGGAGATACATTCTATCGATGCAGTTTTAAATTATCAGCCCAGCGACTACATTTATATGTGCGCCAAGGAAGATTTCTCCGGGTATCATAACTTCACTCATAACTACGCCGAGCATATGAAGAATGCAGCGAAGTATCAGGCGGCTTTGACCCGCGAGCAACGTAAGGCCGCACAGCTGAAGCGCTGATATGTACCGCTCTGAAACTACGGTTCGCGTTCGCTATGGCGAGACGGACCAGATGGGATATGTATATTACGGCGTTTATGCCATGTATTACGAAGTGGCCCGTGTAGAAAGTATGCGGCAGCTTGGGCTACCGTATAAGGCTGTTGAAGATATGGGCATTATGATGCCGGTGCTTGAAACACATTCGCGCTACCTGGCCCCCGGCCGTTACGACGAGGTACTGACTATTGTAACAACGATTCGTGAAAAGCCGGGTGTGCGCATCCGGTTCGAATACGAGATTTTTAACGAAGATAAAAAGCTCATACACCAGGGCGAGACCGTACTGGTATTTGTAAACCAGCGCACCAACCGCCCATGCCGCCCACCGGAGGCTATGGAAAATGTATTGGCGCCCTATTTTGCATGAGCTACAGATATAAACGATTCTTTTTTCGATTAAGCCCTGCCCGGTTGCTGGTAAACCGGATGAAAAAGGTGCGATTTAAGAAACATGAAAATGTTTCGTTGTATAAGATAACCAAGATCTTCGTCAAAAGTCTTCACGACGACGAGGTGTCCGATCGCGCCAACGGTGTGTCTTACAACTTTATTCTGGCCATCTTTCCTGCTATCATCTTTCTGTTTACGCTCATTCCGTACGTGTCGGTACTTTTTCCCGAGATAACGAAAGACAGTATCATGAGTTTTTTGGGCGAAGAGATGCCGCCCAGTATGTACGATGTTATCTCTTCGACCGTGCTCGACATCGTTAGTAACCAGCGGGGCGGACTGTTGTCTTTGGGCTTCCTGTTCTCCATATATCTCTCTACTAACGGCACGATGGCCATGATGCGTGCGTTCAACGCGTGCTACCGTACGGCTGAGCGCCGAAGCGCCGTGCGAACAAGGCTTATTGCTACGGGGCTTACGTTCAACTTCGCGTTCGTGCTGTTTCTGGCAATTATCCTGTTGATTGTAGGGCAGCTTGTTCTGGAGTATTTCCTGGTGAACCTGGAGAAGTTCGGCTTGCCGAACATCGACGGCTTTACGGTGTTCCTTATTCTCCTGCTGCGGTTTCTGGTGATCTTTATCGTTTTCTTCTTTGCTATTTCCATGTTGTACTACTTCGGCCCGGCTATACATTATAACTGGCGTTTCTTTTCAGTCGGGTCGTTTATCGCTACGTTGCTTTGTATGGGTGTTTCTTATGGGTTCTCGTATTACGTAACGAACTTCGCGACCTATAATAAAGTGTATGGCTCCATCGGGGTGCTTATTGCGGTTATGGTGTGGATACAACTTATCACAATGGTGCTGTTGATAGGGTACGAGATCAATGCGGCTATTCACGATGCGATAAGGCAGCAAAGTTTGTGGAATGCGCGGCGGCAGCGTAGGGCGGAGTTGGTGAAAGGCGACGCGTGAAACAGTAATCTTTAATTTTTTTTGATTTTACTTTTTTTAGTTGGGGTAAAGCGTATACCTTTGTACTGTAATATTAATTATTACAGAATGAGTAACGGACGTTTTGCTATTGCGGTGCATATTTTAACCCTTTTGGAGAAAGAAAAGGGCGAAGTCACTACGTCTGAGTTCCTGGCGGGGAGTATCAATATCAACCCCGTGCTGGTCAGGAAAGAGCTTAGCAATTTGCGGAAACAGGGGCTGGTGGAAAGTAAGGAGGGCAAAAGCGGCGGGTTCAGCCTGGCCCGGCCGGCCCGGCAGATATTGCTTTCGGACATTTATGAGGCAGTTCGCCAGTCGCCGATTCTTGGGCAAAGCCGTAATTCACCGAATCCTAATTGTCCCGTAGGGCGACAGATCAACGGGCACCTGGAAGATATTTATGCAGAAGCGGAAGACGCCGTTATCAAACGGCTTGGGAAGACTACGCTTGCGGAGTTTGTAAAGAAGTTCGACTGATATTTTTTTTGACTATAACTGTAATAAAAAATATTACAATTTAATAACTTAACTAAAAAAACGCATATGAACATTGCATTGATCGGAGCCAGCGGATTTGTAGGCTCACACCTTCTCAAAGAAGCCCTTAACCGCGGGCACAAAGTAACAGCCATCGTTCGCGATGCTTCGAAGATCACCACCACGCATCCTAATCTCACGGTGAAGTCTGGAGATGTGCGTGATGAAGATACTGTGGTCGGCCTGGTTAAAGGGCATGACGCGGTGCTTAGCGCTTACAATGCGGGATGGACAAATCCGGATCTTTATAACGAGTTCCTGGCGGGTTCACAAGCCGTTCAGAACGGAGCACGCAAGGCCGGCGTAAAGCGTTATCTCGTAATCGGCGGTGCCGGTAGCCTGGAAGTTGCTCCCGGAGTTCAATTGGTAGATACACCACACTTTCCTGCGGAATATAAAGCGGGTGCTACTTCCGCGCGTGACTATCTGAACATTCTTAAGAAGGAAGATACACTGGACTGGACATTCTTCAGCCCGGCTATTCTGATGCACCCGGGCATTAAGGACGGGCGTACGGGTAAGTTCCGCGTTGGTACGGATCAGCCGGTGTTTGATGCTAAGGGCGAGAGCCGTCTTTCGGTTGAGGATCTTAGCATGGCTGTTATTGATGAGCTGGAGAATAATATGTTTGTGAAGAAGAGATTTACGGCAGGATATTAAATACACAGTGTGAGTGCGGAGTGCGAGAGCGAGGATGTGTGGGTGTGGTTGCCTCGGGGTAAAGACTTTGCAACAGCTGATTAAGCATAAATAGGAAAGAGCAGTCCTCAAGACTGCTCTTTGGTCTAACACTGACCTTCCTAAACAATGTTTAAAGAGAGAGGTCCCTTCCGTGGCCTGAGCTATCCGGATGCGGGTTGGGACCAGGGAGGGTTCGGTGGAGCTTCCCCTGGAACATGGGGCACCGATCTTACTCCCGATCAACTCAGGAACCCCAAAAAATGTCCGAGTTGATTTTGTGTCTCTCCTTAAATCAAGATATCTCTATAGTAAATAGTACGCGCCTTCCTGTGGAACGATCTCTTTCTGTTTCTCGGCGGCTTCGTAGTCATCAAGCATCTCGCGCAGGTCCTGGCCGATGGTTAACGCAATTGCTGTTACCGGTGTGTCCGTAGGTTTGTTCTCGAACGGATCCTGCAGGTGTATCGCCATCTTCTCGATGAGCAGGAATGCGGCGGCCATCGTTATCACAAGCGGGATCTGTATAAACGCGGGATACTCGGTCATGCCGAAGGGCAGCAGGGTCATGAATAGGTACAACGCGAAGTGTATATACAGACTGTACGTTGTGGGGAAAACTGTCTTCTTTATCCGCTCGCACTTGCCCATGGCGTCGCAAAGCTTGGTTATAGTTTGGTTTATCTCCACCTGCTGGTATGTATTGAGCCATTCCTGGTTAAGCGCATGACGAAGGTCACGTGCATGAAGCGACAGTATGGCGTTAGGCACGTTCGTGTGCTTGCGCAAAAACTGGATCTCATCTTCCGGGATAAAGGCGGAGGCATGTTTCAGCGCGCCCTGCCCACGCAGGGATTGGCCCAGGCTGTGTGTCCAAAAGATCTGGCGACGGCCGAAGCGCTCGAGGAACGAATTTATCTGAACCGAGAAATCGGGATCTTTTACAAAGCATTGCATCTGGCGGATGAGCGTGCGGGAGTCGTTTACTATCGAGCCCCACACGATGCGCGCTTCCCACCACCGATCGTATGCCTGGTTGGAGCGAAACGCCAGCAATAGCGATATGATCGTGCCCAATATAGCCGGTACGGTCAGCGGTATGGCTATGTGATGCAGGTTCAGATCCTTGTGAAACAATCCGAATAGTGTAGAGTATATAGTTATGATGACCATCTCGATCCTTATCTTGCCTAATACATAGGGCCAGGGAATTCCTTTCTTCAACAGCATAGCTTTCGTAATGTTTTAATTTCTCAATCTCTCTACCTCTATCTCTTGTATCTGTATGGCTATACGGCCAGTACCGGCAGCCCCAGGTTGCTGATCTCCTGTTCGGCACGCGGGGTTGTTTTGCCATGGACGATCAGGTCTATCTGGTGATTTTCCACAATCTGGCGCAGCGACAGGTGTTCTGTCGGTCGTATCATAGACTGGTGTATGATGTGGAACGGCAGGCTCTCCAGCGCCTCGCCGGGATATTTACCGGCGTCGATGAACAATGCGCGGCGCAAATGCTCCGGCGTGTTCTTCCACTGCGGCAGGAACATTGCCGGGCAATGACTCTTGCGCAATAGCCGGATAAATAGTGTATGCGCAAACTCTGTGCTCTGTTGGAACGACGGAGGTATAACAACTATATCGACGGAGAGCCGCTGCATGATCTGTTTCAATACAGGCTCCGTTATTCCAAAGCGGTGGTGCTCGTTCACGGTGGGGCGCACGCTTTGGTGCTGCTGTACGGTTTGCCAGTCACGCATCAGGGCATCGTGCTTTTCCAGAGCGAGGTGCTCGGGTTTGGTAATGAACAGCAGGTCGGTGATAGAGTCCGGAAGCGGCGAGATGCTGAGCAAGGTGATCTCGCATTCGCCGGCAGTAGCCAGGTTGGCAGCTACTTTCATGGCATCCACGGTATCGCTACCGTATGTTGTAGGAATCAATATATGTTTCATAACCCTGGCTGTTTTTGTTTCTTAATGCAAGTAACGGCCTGGGGTTAAGGGCGGAATTAACGGCGTATTAGAATGTTCTAAAAGTTTTTCTCAGACGATTTTAATGTGTGCTGCCGCCGGAACCGCAACGACACTTTGGTGCCGACCTGCGGTTTGGAATGAATGAGGATTTTACCACCGTGCAAACGAATGATCTTCTCCGTCAGGGGCAGGCCGATGCCATAGCCTTTATATGAAAAAGTGTTGCTGGCGCGAAAGAATGGTTCGAATACGTGTTTTAACTCATTCTCAGGAATGCCGATGCCGGAGTCGGATACGTTGATGTAAATATCTTCATCGGTTGCCGAGAGAGTGGCGAGGACCTCTTTGTTATCTGAGTATTTGATGCTGTTACTCAGAATATTGATCAGCGCCAACTCCATCCATACACGGCTGCAGGCAAGGCGAAAGGCATCCGGCGCATCGGGCACATCCTGTATCATTATGCGCACGAGGTTGCCGGGCATACGTTTATCGATATCGCTTTTGGCTTGCAGTAAGATCTCTTCCAGGCCTACTTCTTCTATGCTTTGCTTTTGTCCATCGTAAGCCACCTGCGAGAGTCGCAGCAGGCTCGCGGTAAGATCGTCGAGCTTGCGGGCTTCCTGCTGGATTACCCGGATGGATGCTTCGTACTCCGCGCTGCTGCGGGGTTGTGATAGAATGATCTCGGCTTCACCAAGGATCGAGGTCAGGGGTGTGCGCAGCTCATGCGAGGCATTGCTGATAAAATTGCTTTGGATCTCGAACGCTGTTTCCAGGCGATCCAGCATATCGTTGAATGTCTTGGCCAGTTGTGAGAGCTCGTCTTTGCCATTGCCGGCATCGAGACGGTTATGCAGATTCGAGGCGCTGATGTGGTTTACGCGCCTTGTAATATCCGACACCGGTTTGATCACCTGCCGGGCAAACAAGCGGCCGAGGAAGAATACGACAATGACAGCCAGGACAAAGCCCGCTAATAGCAGGTTCAACAGGTTCTGTATGTAGGTCTGTCCTGTTTCGTCTACAGCGGTGGCCACGACCATAAAATTGCCAGGTCCGTTGGGCGGGATCAACGCTACATAGTAACGGAAGCCTTCATCGTGCTCGGCATAGGCCTGATTAAGTGCTGTCCGGTAAAAGGTGTCGGGCAGAGGAAGCACTGTGTCAGGCTTCCAGGTTCCAGACGCGCGGTCTATCGTTACAAAGTAGTCCTTTTCATCAGGCAGGCGTTGCAGGTGGCGGTTGCGGAGCTCCTGCACCCGGTAACCGTGGGGAGCATGTCGCTCGGCGTAGCTCTCGGCAGCCAGCGAAGCGCGTACACGGAGACGTGTGTAGAAAACGCGACTGGTATTGCGAACGGAGAGGAGGTATGTAAAGACCACGAGCAACAGCATAAGCGTAGCGGTTGCAAGCACGAAGATGATGGAGATTTTATTCCTGATCTTCATGCCGATTCGTCTTCGCGTAACACATAGCCCATACCTACGACGGTGTGTATAAGCTTGCGATCTGTA
>Ga0247764_1000092_pt1 | contig 34074 bp, 25 predicted proteins | sample UWRJL051202B4_FD_179932 | JGI IMG/M metagenome (GOLD analysis project Ga0247764, IMG submission 179932) | Plant litter microbial communities from Arlington Agricultural Research Station in Wisconsin, United States - UWRJ-L051-202B-4 | ecosystem: Environmental > Terrestrial > Plant litter >...
CTCTTCTGCGGCATCGCGCCGAGCTATTGGTTCCTGCTGTCTGCGCGCATCGTCACCGGCATCTTCGGCGGGGTGATCGGCTCGATCAGCATGGCAATCGTGGCGGATCTGTTCCCCGTCGAGGTGCGTGGGCGGGTGATGGGTACGGTGCAGACGTCCTTTGCGGCGAGCCAGGTGTTGGGTATCCCGCTCGGCGTGTTCTTGTCGAACCGTTGGGGGTGGCACGCGCCGTTCTTGATGATCGTGGTCGTGAGCAGCGCCGTCGGAGTGATCTTGATAACGCGCGTGCAGCCGATCAACGCGCACTTGGCGCTTCAAACCAAGGGCGACAACCCGTTCGTGCACCTGTTTCGCACGGTCAGTCAGGTGCGCTACCTGCGCACCTTCGCCGCGACCATGTTTCTGGTGACCGGCGGGTTCATGTTGATGCCGTTCGGTAGCGCCTTCACGGTTCACAACCTGGGCGTGAGCATGGAGCTGTTGCCGTGGGTTTACATGGTCACGGGCATCGTGACGTTCATCGGCGGCCCCATGATCGGTCGCTTCAGCGATCGCGCTGGTAAGTACCTGGTGTTCTGCGCCGGCTCGGTGTTGAGCGGCGTGATCGTGCTCGTCTATTGCAGCCTCGGTTTGACACCGTTGACGGTCGTGATTGGCTTGAACACCGTGATGTTCCTGGCGATCACGGCGCGCATCATCACCGCGCAGGCGCTCGTCTCCGCGGTGCCGGATATGAAGGATCGCGGCGCGTTCATGGCGGTCAACTCGTCTTTGCAGCAGCTCGCCGGCGGAGTCGCTTCCTCTGCGGCAGGCCTGATTGTGACGCAGACCCCCGAGGGGCGTCTCGAACATTACGATATCTTGGGCTACGTCGTCGCGGGCGCGATTGTCTTGACGATCGTGCTGATGTACCCGATCCACAACGCGGTCACGCGCAAGCTCGCCGTTCAGCGTCAGCCGGTGTGATCATTCATTCCAGCGCGGCGACCGCCGCGGCGAGCGCTGACACGCTCACGGCTGGGGCCGCGCGCAGCTCCGGCGCAAAGATCGCGACGCGTAGCTCTTCGAAGGCGTAACGCAGGTCTTGCGCCAGGCGCTGGTTGCGAGCGCTGGGAAGCTTTGCCAGGAATGACGTCCACACGGGCGTGAACGGCTGCAGTTTGTCTGCGTCCTTGCGCGGATCCGTCAAGGCGCGCTCCAGGCGCAACCGCGCCGCGCGCAAGTAGCGCGGATAGTTTTGCAGGCGTCCGCGCTGCGGCAAGGCGGCTACGTCCTCCGGCAACAGCAAATCCAGTTGCTTCTGAATGTCCACTAACGCCGCGCGACCACTCGGTTGTTTGCCGGCCTTGTCGAGCAGCCGCAGCGTCTCGTCCAATTCGTTGCCCACGCCGCGGAACAGCTCCGCGATCTCGGTGAAACAAGCTTTGAAGCGCGTGCTGCCGGAGCTGAGGCGGCGTTCGAACTCCGCCTTGTCTCGGGGCAAATCGGTACTCTCCAGCTCGAACGCGCAATCGGCGACTTGCTCCAGCACGCGCGCCTGGAACGCCGCTTGAACGCTGCGAGGATGGGGTCTTCGGTCCAAGCGCGCGAATGGTTGCGGTAGCCGTGAGGTGTAGGTCTCCAGCTCTCGGCGAGAAGCGATGAGCAGCAGTCGCCGCACGCCTGCAATGCTGACGCGTTGCGCGTCCTCTGCCGACTCGAGCAGCCGCAGATCGACCGAGCTGCCACGATCCTGCAGGGCAGGGTAGCTGCGCAAGGTCAGCGCTCCCACGCGGCGCTCCACCGACTGCGGCAGCGCCCCAAAACTCCAGCCGGTCAGCCCCTGTCGCTCCAGGTCCGATGGCGGACTCAGTCGTTGATGAAGCTCGCGCGCTTGCGGCAGGTAGCGCTCGAATAAGCTGTCGGTATCGCGGCTCTGGCCCAGGGCCTTGCCGCGTTCGTCCACTATGCTCACATTGAGGCGCAGGTACGGCGGCAGGGCGTCCAAACGCAGCGCCGACTCTGGGATGCGAACGCTGGTCGTCGCGGACAGAGCCTGGCTCAATTGCGGCAAAAATGGGCCATTGAAGGGCTCGAGCCGCGCGGAGACGCTCGCCGCCAGCTCGTCCAGTGAGCCTTCGAGGGCGCTGCGCTGAGCGCGCGGCAAGTCGCGTAACAAAAACGCGAGCTTTTCCTGGAGAAATCCGCGCACCGTCCAATCGAGAACGCCCTTTTCTACCTGAGGCAGCAGCAGCAACGGCAGACTCAGCGTGATGCCATCGTCATCGGCCGACGGATCGAAACGATAACTGAGCGGAAGGCGCTGTCCGGCCAGCTCCAGCGTGTCAGGGAAATCTTCGGCAGCGAAACCGGCGTCGTGCGCGAGCACGTCACCGAGCGTGAGCTGCAATAGCTCGGGCTTCGACTTCTCCGCGCGCTCGCGGAACGCTTCGAAGGTCTTGCCGCTGACGACGCTCTCCGCGACGCGCTGATCGAAGAAGTTTAGCAGTGCATCGTCGTCGGCCAGCATGTCGCTCTTGCGAGCCTTGGCGCGCAGACGCGAAACTTCCGCTAACAGCTTCTTGTTGTGCTCCTGGAAGCTGCCTTTGCTCTGATACTCGCCGCGTACCAACGCGTGCTCGAGAAACATCAAACGCGCGCGCACCGGCGCGACGTTCGCGTAGTCGACGGTCCTGCCGCGAAAAACGGGCAGTCCAAACAAGGTCGCGTTCTCCTTGATCACGGCTCGCGCCGACTTCTCCGACCAGTGCGGATCGGAATAGCTGCGCTTCAGCAGGTGTCCGCCCACCATGTCCAGCCACTCCGGCTCGATCTTGGCGGCGCTGCGCGCGAACAGCTGGGTCGTCTCCACCAGCTCGAAGGCCATCACCCACGCGGGTGGACGTCTTGCCAACGCCGAGGACGGATGCAACGCGAAACGCGTCTGCCGCGCCCCGAAGTACACGCGGGATTCTGGATTCCACTGCCCCACGCGTGCCAGCAGTCCGCTCAACAGCGCCAGATGGAGCGCGTCGTGCTGCGTGTCGGTGGCGATTTGTTTGGGGCTTTGTGGTGAACGTCGTTCGTTCCGCAGGCGCAGCTCGCGCACGACGTCTTCGAGCTGGCGATGCACCTCGAACCATTCGCGCACGCGCAGGTAGGCCAAAAAGCCGTCTTTGCAAGCGCGCCGTAGCTGGCCTTTGCCGCGCGACTCCGTCTGCTTCAAGAAGTCCCACAGCTTGAGCAAACCGACGAAATCCGAGCGCTCGTCGCGAAATCGCAGGTGTTGGGCGTCGGCCTTGGTCTCGAGCCCGCGCGGTCGTTCGCGTGGATCTTGAATGTTGAGCCCGGCGACCACGACCAACACCTCGTCGAGGCAGCCGCGCTCCGCGCCGGCCAAGATCATGCGCGCGAGCCTGGGATCCACCGGGAAATGCGCAAGCTTGCGGCCCAATTCCGTCAGGTTGCGCTCGTCGTCCAGCGCGCCGAGCTCTTGCAAGACGCGATAACCTTCGGCGATCGCGCGCGAATGGGGCGGATCCAGGAACGGAAAGTCTTCGACCTCACCCAGCGACAGCGCTTTCATGCGCAGGATCACGGTCGCCAAGCTGGTGCGCCGGATCTCCGGGTCCGTGTAGGCTGGACGCGCGGCAAAGTTCATTTCGTCGTACAGACGAATGCACACGCCGTCGCGCACGCGTCCGCAGCGTCCCTTGCGCTGATCGGCGCTGGCCTGTGAGATCTGTTCGATGCCGAGTCGTGTCGTACCGGTGCGCGGATCGTAGCGCGACAAGCGCGCGAGCCCGGCGTCCACCACGGACACGATGTTCGGCAACGTGATCGAAGTTTCCGCCACGTTGGTCGCCAGGATCACTCGTCGCTGCGTACCTGTGACGAAGACCTTGCGCTGGTCTTGCGCAGAGAGTCGGGCATAAAGCGGCAAAATTTGGGTGTGGCGCAGATTGCGAGTGAGCAGCTCTTGCTCGGCTTCGCGAATCTCCCGCTCGCCAGGCAGGAACACCAACACATCTCCGCGCGGGTCCACGCCGGAGACCAACTCCACGGCTTGCGCCACGGCCTCGGACAGGTCTAGTTCCTCCGCGGGCGGCTCATACAGCACTTCCACTGGATATGTCCGCCCTTCGACCGTTATCACCGGCGCCTTGCGGAAGAATTCAGAGAAGCGATCGGTCTCGATCGTCGCGGAGGCGATCACGATCTTCAGGTCCGGGCGTTGCGGGAGAATCTGCCGCAACCAGCCCATCAAGAAGTCGATGGTCAGGCTGCGCTCGTGCGCTTCGTCCAGGATCAACGTGTCATAGCGGCGTAGCAGTCGGTCGTTCTGAATCTCGGCGAGCAGGATGCCGTCCGTCATGAACTTGACGTACGTGCGCTGGCTCGTGCGATCTTCGAAGCGAATCTGGTAGCCGACCTCTTCCCCGAGGGCGCACTGCAGCTCCGTCGCGACACGGGCCGCCACGCTGGTCGCCGCGATGCGGCGTGGCTGCGTCACACCGATGAAGCCTTGCGTGCCGCGACCGAGCTGCAGGGCAACTTTCGGTAGTTGTGTGGTCTTGCCGGAGCCGGTCGCGCCGGCGACGATCACGACCTGGTGTTCGCTGATCGCAGCCGAAAGATCGGCGACCCGCGCCGAGACAGGCAGCTCGGGCGGGAACACGATGGGCGAGCGGCTGCCCGCGCCGGGCACTGGTTCCACGGACGTACCGAGCGCTGGCTTTACACCGTCTTCGTCGCGAAGTCCGTCGTGTCGGTGTCTTGTCTGGTCCATACGCCCAAGCGAGCCTGGGTGTAGCATCGAGTGACGGCGATGCACGATGCCCCGCGGCTCGGATATCGGGTTGACGCCGAGCTGTGAGCTGACACAGTCTCGCGGCAATCCATGCGAAAAACGGCTGCATCACCGCGTCATTCGCCTGCTTTTCTTGCGCTGACCGTGCTCGGCGTAACCTGTGCGGTTTCAACCAGCGTCTACGGTGAGCCACAGCCGACCAAGGCGCCGGTTGCGCAAAAGCCTGCGCAACCTCCGCAAAGCGTGCCATCACCGATCCCGTCGAACAGCAAACAAATGCTGCTCGTGCGCGCGGCACATTGGAACGCCGCCAGCGGGAGCTTGCAGCGCTTCGAGCGCAACAGCGCAGATGGCAGCTGGTCAGCTGTAGGCGAGGTCATCCCGGTGAATCTCGGCCGCAACGGCATGGCTTGGGGACGCGGTCTGCACGACCCACAAAAGGGCATCACTAAACGCGAGGGCGACCGACGCGCTCCGGCAGGCGTTTACGAACTCACCACGGCGTTCGGGTATGCCGCGGCGTTGCCGCAGAACGCGCATGGCTTTCCTTATCTCCAGGTGGACTCCGACACCGTGTGCGTGGAGGAGGTGCGTTCGAAGGATTACAACCAAGTGATCCCGAACGCGGACCCGGGCAAAGGCTGGGAGAAGCGCAGCGTGATGTTGAGGCCCGACGGGTTGTTTCGCTGGGGTGTCGTGGTCCGCCAAAACGCGCCCGAGCCTCGCCCGGGGGCCGGCTCTTGTGTGTTCCTTCACGTATGGCGCGGACCTCACGAGCCGACGGCCGGCTGCACGTCGCTCGCCCCCGACCGCATCGAACTTTTGCTGCGTTGGTTGGAACCGAACGCCCGCCCTGTGCTGGTCCAGTTGCCGGAGGCCGCCTACGCCAAGCTACGTGAACCGTGGCAATTGCCGGGCCCCACGCGATGAACTGAAGCGGCCAGACCGAAATCGCGTATCCTGGCCGCGGAGCGAAGGGGCGATGAAGAAGAAAGCGCTGATCATCGGGATCAACGACTATCAGGCGGCAACTGGCCTGAAGGGTTGCGTCAACGACACCACCAACCTGCGTGTGTTGATGCGCGAGTTGCTCGGCTTCAAGAACGAAGAGGTTCGGATCTTGATCGATCGGCGCGCGACCAAAACGGAGATCGAACGTGGTCTGTCCTGGTTGGTGTCTGGAGCGCGGCCCGGCGACTTGCGCATCTTGCATTTCTCCGGACACGGCTCGCAGATAAGCGATCGCGGTGAGCGCGACGAACTCGTCGATCAACTCGACGAGATCTTGTGCCCGTGGGACGTGGATTTTCAAGACAACGTCATCACCGACGACTATCTGCAGCAACGTCTGCAGGTTCCCCGCGGCGTGGTGTTGGAGGCGATCCTCGACTGCTGCAACTCGGGGGATGACGCCACCCAATCGGCGACTACCAACGACGCACAGGGCGAAGACCGCAGGCCGCGATTTGCGCCACCTCCTCGCGGGTTGCCCGCAGACCCGCGGGTGCGGCACAACCCACGTCGGCTATTCCGCAGCCACGCGCCAGGGCGCCTGGCGCTGTGGTCCGCCTGCGCTGCGACGCAGACCGCGGCGGACGCGCGCATCGATGGCGTATTCAACGGCGCTTTCACGTTCTACCTTTGCAAACACCTGCGGGAAGCCGAGGGCCGTATTCCGCGCTCGGAACTGCTCCGCTTGACGCGCGCTTCGCTGCTGGAAGCGGGCTACGAACAAGTCCCCGAGCTCGCGGCACCGGTAGATCTCGCCGCGGCGCGCGCATTTCATCTTTAGGTTTATCTCGATGTCGTTCCTTCGCCGATTGGCGCAGTTGGCTGCGCCGTTGTTCCTGCTCTCGGTTGGCGCTTGCGGCGCAAGCTCGCCACCACCGAAGGTCACTAACGTGCCCGAGTTGGTGCGCCCGACTCCGCTGCCCGCCGCAGCTCCCGAGCAAAGCTTTCAATTGCCGGACACGCGGCTATTGTGCGGTGCTTCCACCAGCTCCGGCGGCGTCTCGCTCAACAAGGTCGCGGAGCAACTGCGCCAGGACGAAGCGGATTTTCAAGAGAAGTTCGATGAAGTCGCGCGCTTCGACAAGGTCAAAGACTGTCGTGAGGCGGCTGACGCGCTCGATAACACCTTCGAGCAGATGCAAGCGACCAGCCGAAGCTTGTGCGACGTCAGCTTCGCTCTCGGCATCGGCGTCAACGGTGAGGAGCTGATCGCGCGCAACTTGGATGCCGCGTCCGACGTTCAAGGCAGATTGCGCGCGGCCGCCGAATCGAAGACGCTGCCCACCTGCCAACAGGCGCTGCGTGGTGTGCGCCCGCCGCTCGCGAAGTGGAAGGAAGTCCGCGCGCAGATCTGCTCTCCGACTCCGGCTCAACGCAGCGTGATGGCTTGCGGCGTCACGGCCAGTGAAGAGTCGAAGAAGCGCGCCGCGCAGGACGTCTGCCGGGCGCTGCAGAATGGCGAGGCACCGCGCGCCGCCACCGCCAAGATCGTGCAGGAGTGCGCTGGAATTGCGGGCGTACCAGAACGTTCCAGCCCCCGCCCGAGCGAGGCGCCGAGCCAGACCGCACGTGAAATTGCCGGCGCTGCAGCGCTGGAGACGGCCGTGTTGCGCGGCGCCGCGGATTTCTTCGTCGAGCGCGCGGAGGGGGAGCTGTCGCTGTTTGCGGCGGAGGTGGTGACCGCGCGACTGTGCGGTGAGACCGGTGTTCGTCACGTGTTGCGTAACACGTGCATCTTGCTGTGCGCCGGCAACTCCACGTGCGCGGACGCCGCTGCCGAGGAAGGGCCGGTGCCGCTCACACCAAGCCCCGCCGCCATTCGCGAAGCGGCGCGCGCCGACCTCGAGCGCCTGCCCATCGTGCTGGTAGAGCAGATCCAAGATCCCGCCCTCCGTTGCACCAGCGCGCTGTCTTGGGGGTTTGCCAGTGAGGTCGCGCGCGGCGTGGATCTACTGGATCTGTTGGCCGACGCCGATGCCGTGCTCGGAACGGCTGCGGTGAGCCGCGCTTGTGACGCCAGCATCGTGCGCGACGTGCGCACCTTGACTCTGGAGCTCAAGGAGCTGTTCGCCAAGCAAAACGTCAACCTGCCGCAAGTCGTGCGCTCGGGACAATTCGAGCAGATGCTGGGAGCGCGCAGGTCGCGCTCCGGCGCGGCGGAGTTGGACGAGGTCGGTAAGGTGTTGGCGGCGGTGCTCGGCCGCGTCGGACAGCTGGATCGCGCGAATCTGGCGCGACAGAAGGCGCCCAGCCCGGCTGCCGACGCGCAGGTGTTGCTAGCCGGTCTGCGCACGGTCGAACCGATCCTGATTTTCACGCTGCAGCGTCACCGCGCGGCCGAGTTCAAGCACCGCGCGAGCCGCGAGGTGGAGCTTGCGCTTCAGCTGAGCGCGCAGATCTTGAACCACGAGTATGCGGCGGCGGTGGTGACCACGGCAGAGCTCGGTGCGGGCAGCGCGCTGGCGTCGGCCACTGCACGCAACTTGCTCGGGCTCTCCGCCAGCTTGGCGCAGGCCAACACCAGCGATGACGTGCGCGCCACCTTGCGCGACGCCGCGCTGCCGCTCGGCTCATTTCGTCGCAAGAACGAACGGCGATGGGGCAGCACGCTCACCGGCATGGTGGGTTTTCACGGCGCGGGAGAGTTCGTGGTGGAGAGCCTGTCGCAACGTGAAGTCAGCTCCGGCGTGAGCCTTTCGCCGGCGCTGCTGGTCGGAGTGGACGTGCATCGTGGTTTGGGTGCCGGCACGCGCTTTGGGGTTCACTTGAACGTTTTGGACTTGGGCGCCGTGGCATCGCTGCGTTTGGATCGGCCGAAGGTCACTGCGGAGGACGGCGGCGCGCCCGTGGACGACACCGTGGAGTCGAAGCCGCGCGTGCGCATCGAGCAGGTGTTTGCCCCGGGTCTCTATCCGTACTTTGGAGCCGGCCCGTTCAATTTTGGCGTCGGCGCGAGCCTGGTGCCGTCTCTGCGCACGGTGAATGAAGCCGATGGGGATCGCCGCGCTCTGAACGTGGTGCGCGTCGGCGGCTTCGTAGCGGTGGATGTGAGCGTGTTGCCGCTGCTCTAAAATCCTCAATTGTTTAGAGTATTTGCGGCAAAGTTTTAGAAAACGCTCCCGGCGTGTCGATCCGCGCGCGTCTGCTTCGTCGCTCAGCTGAAGGCCGGTGAGCCGCGCCTGAGCCAGGAGACCTCGATCATGCGCTTCATGATGTTGATGATCCCGAAGAGTTACGACGCGACCGGCGCGCCCCCGGACTTGGCGGCCTTCAGCGCCATGGCCAAGTACAACCAGGCGCTGAACCAAGCGGGCGTGCTGCTGGCCGTGGATGGCCTACATCCGCCCAAGGCGGCCGTGCGCGTCAGTTTTCCAGCGGGCAAGCCGGTGGTGACCGACGGTCCGTTCACGGAGGCCAAGGAGGTCGTTGGAGGTTTTTGGGTGCTTCAGGTCAAGTCGAAAGAGGAAGCGGTGGAGTGGGCCAAGCGCTGTCCCGGCCAAGCAGGCTGCGTGATCGAACTGCGCCAAATCCAGGACGTGTCCGAGTTTCCGGCGGAGATCCAGCGCGCGATGCGCGTTTGAGCCACAGCCGCAAGGCCCGGTTGCTCGAGCTCCGCAGCTGCAGTAGTCCGGATCGGTGACGGTCACCGAGGCACACCGGGCTATCCACGCGGTCTTCAAAATCGAGTCACCCCGACTGATCGCCAGGATCGCGCGCATCACGCGCGACGTCGGGGTAGCGGAAGAGTTGGCACAAGATGCGCTGGTGACCGCCCTCGAACACTGGCCGCGCACCGGTGTGCCCGAGAATCCGGGCGCATGGTTGATGGCCACGGCCAAGCGGCGCGCCATTGACGAGTTTCGGCGCAATCGCCGGTTCGACCGCAAACAGGACGAACTCGGCTACCAGATCGAATCGCAAGCGGAGGCGCGTGCTCTCGACTTGGACGAAGCGGTGGACGACGAAGTGGGTGACGACATGTTGCGCTTGGTCTTCACCTCGTGTCACCCAGTGTTGTCCGCCGAAGCGCGGGTGGCGCTCACCTTGCGCTTGCTGGGCGGCCTGACCACGGAAGAGATAGCTCGCGCGTTTTTGGTGCCAGAGCCGACGATCGCCCAACGCATCGTGCGCGCCAAACGCACCTTGGCCGAACAAAACGTGCCGTTCGAAGTGCCGCGCGGCTCGGAGCTAGCGCAACGTTTGGCGTCCGTGCTGGAGGTCGTGTACCTGATCTTCAACGAAGGGTATTCGGCGACGATCGGCGACGACTGGATGCGACCCGCGTTGTGTGAAGACGCGCTGCGCCTTGGGCGCGTGCTGGCGGGGCTCGCGCCGCAAGAACCGGAAGTGCACGGCTTGGTGGCGTTGATGGAGATCCAGGCCTCGCGCTCCGCGGCGCGCACCTCCGTAGATGGCGAACCGATCCTACTCTTGGAGCAAGATCGTTCGCGTTGGGACATGTTATTGATTCAGCGTGGTCTCGCGGCTCTGACTCGCGCCGAGGAGCTCGGCGCGTTGAGCGGGCCTTACGCCTTGCAAGCGGCGATCGCTGCGTGTCACGCGCGGGCAAAGCTGGCGGAGGATACGGACTGGCAGCGCATCGCCGCGCTGTACGCGTTGCTGATGCAGTTGACCCCATCGCCCATCGTGGAGCTCAACCGCGCGGTGGCGGTATCGATGGCGTTCGGGCCCGCCGCGGGCCTGCGCATCGTGGACGCTCTCGCCGTCGAGCCGACGCTGCGTTCGTATCATTTACTTCCGAGCGTACGCGGAGACCTGCTGAGCAAGCTCGGCCGTCAACAAGAGGCTCGCGCTGAATTCGAACGCGCGGCCTCGCTCACGCGCAACGCGCGCGAGCGCGACCTGCTGCTGAGTCGGGCCAAGGCCAGCATCGAGAAGGACTGAGCCGCGGCTACTCGCCGTTGGCGGACCAGCAATGCTCTTCGGCGAGCCGACGTGCGGCGCCGCGCAGACGGCGATAGCGTGCTTCGCGCACCGCGCGTTGTTTGCGGAGTTCGGGCCAGCGCTCCAAGTAGGCTTGAAGCACGGTGCCTTCCACGGAGTAGCGCTTGAGCGTTTCGGGATTGGCGGAGCGCAGCGCGATGGCGGCGTCGTAGCCACCGAAGCCTTGGGTCGCGACCAGCGCGCCGCCGTCTTCGTCACCGCGCACCGGCTCGCGCGAGAAGCGGAAGCTGTCGGTCAACCCGTCCAGCTGATCGTCCAAGCGGCGCAGCGTCGGGATGCCGATCGCGGTGTGGCCTAGAACGTACTGGATGGCTTCGCCGATGGCTTTGAGCCCGGTTTCACCCATCGAATGGCCGTCGCCGATAGCCTTGGGTGCGCTCACGGTCATGTCGCTCAGGCGTCCGTTGAAGCCCTGCAGCTCCCGCGCCGCTTCGCGGGCAGCGCGCGCGCAGGCCAGATCCGTGCGTGAATTGGTGCGGGTGCCGGTGGCGTGGGCGACCAGATGCCGGAAGTCATCCACGCCGAAGCCGTGGGCGCTGGCGGCCATCTCCAGCGCCATGATCAGCGCGTTCTCTCCGCCGAAGCCGACGCCGGCAAAGTGCCCTTTGCCGCCGCTCTCGCTGCTCTGCCCGAAGCCGACGACCAAGGAAGTGATGTCCAGGAAGTTCCGCAGCGCGAAGTCCAAGGTAGTGACGAGCACGCCCGAACCGGCGTGGCCAACGACCGTCCCCTGGCCGTCTACGTCGAAAGGGCACAGGCATTCGGCGATCGAGCGCTGTTCCTCGGGGGAGCGCCCTTCATTCAACGCTGCCAGTCGTTGACGCGTGACGAGCGCGCCGCCCAAGCCGAAGCCTTCCAGCACGCGCCCCTCGGCTGCGAGCGCCGCATCCGCGGCCGTCAACAACACGACGTGGGGATTGTGTGCACCCGGAATATTGCCCACGAGCTGCGGGGCGATATCACACAAGCTGAGCAAGGCGCTGGCGCAGGCGCCGCTGGAGACGAGCGGCGCTTGCGGTACGCGACGCAGCCCGCGCGCGCCCACCAGACGATCCAGCAGCGCGGGGTGCCGCTTCACCTTGCTGAGGCTGAAGCTGGGACTCAGCATGGCCGACAACAACGCCGGCCCATGGGTATTGAGCGCAGCAGACAGCCGGTACGCCAACTTGTCGATGGCTCGACCGGCGCCGGATTGCAGTGGCTGCATGCCTTGAGACAAGGCCTGAAAACTGTCCAGACCAGGGAAGGCGCAGCCCGCGGCGACGCGAAAGCGATGCGGTTCGACCAGTCGCGATAGCGGCCCAGGCAGCGCTGCCAGGGCGCCGAGGCCCGCATACAGGAACAATTGCGACTGGAGGCTGGGACCGAGCCGCGGATCGTCGTCGAACAGGCCGAACATGTCCGCGAACGCGGACTGCCGGATCTCGGTGAAGCTCAAGCCTGCCAGTCGGCGCAGTCCACCGTGCTCCAAATCATGGGGCAAGGGCGCCCCAATGTCCGCCAGCACGTGCGGCGCCATCGACCCGGCAGTCAGCTCCCGGATGCCCATGTTGGCTCGGACCGTGGGTCCGAAGCGAGCCTCGATTTCACCGAGGGATAACCCGGGCGAGCCGTTGCCCTTCGGAATGTCCACGAAACACGGTTCGTCCACCGTGCTGCGTTCCAAATCTATGTCCACCAAGCCGGCATCGAACGCCGCAAAGCCGAGCCACTGGGGGTTGCCCGTCGCCAACGCGCGGTGCGTCTCCGTCGTGCCGACCGCGGACACGTTGCACGGGGTTCCGACGGTGACCAGGACCTGATTGGCTGTCAATGGCAGGCCGGGCTTGCTCATTCACTTACTCGGCGCGGCAGAGTCACGTCGTCGCTCCATCTAGCCGTGCCGGGGCGCTAGCGCAACGGCGTTTGCCGGCCGCGTGCGGGACCGCGAAATGCCCTGCGCAGAAGGCGCTGACCGGACCCAGGGCACCGGTTCGGCCGGCCTGGTTGGTCGAGCCGGGGTGGCCTCGGGGACGCTCGCTGGGCGAAGCCCCGGCCAGCAGTCGGGATGTCGGGGATGTCCGCTCGCTCCCAGTTGGCCGCCCGGCGCAGCGTGGTCGGGGCCGTCTGCCCGCGGGCCCCGACGACTCTGCAACGGCTTTGCGACGCCGTCGGTCGAACGCTTGTTGATATTGAATATGATTTTCATTTTCCTTTAGCCGTCGGCGCGTTATGGATCGGCGTCGTGCCGGTCACCTTGCTGTCTCTTGGTTCGAGCCCGCTCGGGCGTCACCGCGCGGTCCAGCCGCGTCATGTCGCATGAGCCGTTGCGAGGTGCGCTGATGCTGGGCTCGTTGCTGCTTGCAACCGGTGTTCGCCCCGCGCGCGCCCAAGACGCGCGGTGTGCAGCGCGAGGCGCTGGCACGGAGCGTTGCGCGGCAGGCGAGATCGTGGTGCTGGGTACCCGCAGCGCGGAGAGCGCGCAGCGCGCCAGCGTACGCACCGGCGTGGTCACGCGGGAAGAAGCCGAGCGTCGCGGCGCACGCAACGTCGCGGAAGCGCTCGCGGGGGAGCCAACGTTGCAGGTCAACCCTGAAGCGTACGCTCCGCTCGGCAGTCCTAGTGGCGTGCAGATGCAAGGTCTGGATGCTGATCGCGTCTTGATTTTGGTGGATGGTGCGCGTGTCACTGGCGATTCGGGCGGCGTGGTCGATCTCGCGCAGCTGCCGTTGGCCGACGTCGAACGCATCGAATACGTGCAGGGCCCCACTAGCGCCCTGTACGGCTCCGCAGCGCTCGGCGGCGTGGTCAATGTGATCACCTCGCCCCCAAAAGAACCCGGAAAATCCGGCAGATTCCGGCTGGAATTGCGCAGTCGTGGCGCCGCGCACGGTAGCGCGACCGTCGCCTTGCGTTCACCGTCGCATTGGTTCGCGTTCGACAGCAGCTTGAATCGCACACCGCATCGGGAAGTCAGCGCTCCTCGCCCCGGCTGGACGGTTCCCGATCGGCAGACCACGTTGCTAGGACTGCGCGCCGGCGTTGAGCCCAACGCCCGAAATGAACTACGTCTGAACTTGCGCTGGCTCCATGACCAGCGCTTGGGTCGCACGAGCGAGGTCGTGCCCGGCCTCGGCGCGTATCAGCTGGAGCTGCCCGATGCGTTCGACCGCTTCATCGTGCGGGCGCAGCAGCGTCTGCTGCTGTCGTCCAAAGCGCGCCTGCAGGTCTCGCTCGAACAGAGCTATTTTCGAGGCGACAGTCGGCGGCAACGCCCTGGTACACCATTTCTGGAGGCGCGCGATCGGGAGCACGTGGCGCACGCCTTCGAAACCACACTCGAGCTGCCATGGGGAGCTGCGCATTGGCTGGTCGGTGTTCGCACGGAGGCCGAACGTTTTTCACAGCAGTTGAAGCGCGTGGAGCCGACGAGCGACGGTCCTCGCAGCAGCCGGGCAACCGAGGTTGCTCCGACCCTGCTTGCCAACGCGGCATTGTTCGCGCAGCTGCTATGGAAACCGCTGCGCGGCGTGACGGTGGTGCCGGGTGCGCGCGCGGAGTTTCACGATCGCTACGGGGGCTTCATATCGCCGCGACTGTCGCTGGCATGGCAGCCGCGCGATGAAGTGGGAGTGCGTTTGTCGTTTGGCCGAGGCTTTCGCGCGCCGAGCGCCAAAGAGTACGGATTTTACTTCGATCATTCTGCGATCGGTTACCGCGTGCTCGGCAATGCCGAGCTGACGCCCGAGCGTTCATGGGGCGTGAACGCTGATCTGAGCTCACGGCCGAACTCCTGGCTGTTCCTGCGTGCGGGCGCGTTCGCGAACTGGATCGATCAATTGATCGCGACGCGCCTTGCTCCCACGCAGCCCGATCCCTTCGTGCTCGACTACGTTTACGTCAATATTGCGTCGGCTACCACCGCCGGTGCGGACGTGTTCGTGCGCGCGCGCCGGCACGGCTTGGGCTCTTTCGAGGGGAGCTACGCGTACCTGTGGACGCGTGACCGCACGGAGAACACTCCACTGCCGAATCGGCCGCAACACACCGTCACGCTGGCGTTGGAAGCGCCGATCACGTCGGGGATCACCGCGCGCGCACGCTACCGCTGGGTGTCGAGCGCATTCTTCGAGCAAGCGCTGCGTTCGCCTGGATTCGCGCTGTTGGACGTACGCCTGGCTTACGCCTTGCCCCGCGAGCTCGAGGCCTACGTTGGGTTCCTGAATGGGCTGGACGAGCGGAGAGAACCGGGGCGCTTGGCGGATACGCGCCCCTCGTTAGGTCGCACGTTTTACATCGGAGTTCGCGGGGAACTGACGGACGAGGAGCGAGCAGATGGCCATTGAACGTAGTTTTACCGGCGCGTTCGCTTGGCTGCTGGTCATCAACCTGGTGGCATGTGTTGATGACGAGCCGGGAAAAGCGAGCGGCTCCGGCGGCAGGTCCTCGCTCGTCGAAGCTGACGCGGGCGAGCCTGGTTTCGCGCTGGGGAGGGAGTTGCGCCTGCAGCTGCAAGACGGCGTCACGCGGTTGGTCTCGCTCGGCAGCGTGAGCGAAGTGGAGCTTGGTGAGGACTATCAATACGCGCCAGATTGGGATCTGGCGTTTCACGGCCTTGATATCTTCACCAACGGTGGAGCGTCGGGCAGGGCATACGGGGCGGCGTTCGGACCGTTGCCCTTCGCGTACTTCGTGGTGGGAGAAGCCGCGGACGTGCCCTTCTTGATCCGAGATCAAACCGGCGGCGCGCTTCGCGATTGGTATTTCTACGATGGCAGCACGCATGGGTTGTACAGCCGATTTCATACTTTCGGTGTGCGCAGCCGGGGGAAGCAGTACCGGCTGCAAATCCTGAGCTACTACGCCGAGATTGCGGGCGCTCCGATCAGCGCTCTGTATAGCCTGCGCTACAACGAAGTCAGCGAAAGCGACGTGGGCCAGATGCTGCTCGTGGAGGATCTCGACGCTAGCGCAGGTGGTGTGGGCGCCAACGAGGACACGCCCACATCGTGCTTGAACTTGGAGACCGCGGAAGTGCAGCGATTGTCGCCGGATCAGGCCGCCAACTCCACAGCCTGGGATCTCTGCTTCCGACGCGACGCCGTGAGCGTCAACGGAGAGCTCGGGGGGCCGGGCGACGTCAGCGCGGTCGACCTCGACTCCGCCAAGAGCGCCGACGAAACGCTCGAGAGCGTCCAGGCGCTGACTCCGGCGAACACGCGCGAGAACTTCGACAGCGTCGATTACGCGAGCCTCACCGACGAGTCCCTACAATACCGCGGTGATCGCGTGCTGTCCGCCTTCAGCGGCGCATGGGTCAAGTCGGGTAGTGGCGTTGTCACGCTGCCCGAAGATACGTCGTGGCTCGTGGTAGGCGCCGACGGTCGATCCCGTTTCCTGATCGCATTCAGGAGCATTCAACCCAACGCTGCGGGCGGCTTCAGCGTCGTGGTGCGCGTGCGAAAGGCCCAGTGACATGAGGCGAATCACGTTTCGTAACATCACGGTATTGTCCAGCGTCGCGCTGGCGCTCACCCTCAGCGCTTGTGGCGACGACGATGCGCTCGACCCTACCGCAGGCACCGGCGGCAACGGCGGCGAGGCCGGTGACAAGACCGACGGCGGCGAAACCGGCGCGGCCAGCTGCAGCTTGGCTCGCGCCGAACTGCTCGGCGGAGTCGAGCTGGTCTCCGGCGGTGCGGTCGAAGATATCAGCGAACAGGACGCGTCCGATATCACGCTGCGCGTGGACGCGTCGGCAGGTGGCTTCATGAATGCGGCCAACAACCCTTACATTTACCTGAGCTTGGTTGAGAGCGCGCGCGTGAACGTCACGGACCTCGAGGCCTTCGAGTCCTCCGACTGGGACATCGCGTTGAAGCGCGACAACCTGCGTGCCAACTCGGGTGATAGCGGACCTGGCCAAGTCGAAGTCGCCTCTCTCACCAGCGTCGCGTACGACGAGGTCACGCTCGATGCTGCCGACGAAGCCGAATTCGGCACGGACGATTTTCTGGACCAGAAGTGCAACTCCATCACGGACGAGACGGGCAAACCGGTCACGCGTTTCGATGGTTGGTACGAGTACGATTCGGCGACGATGAGCGTCAGCCCAGCCGAGCGCGTGTTCTTGGTTCGGACGCCGTCGGCTACCTACAAGTTGCAAATCCTGGACTATTATCAGCAAGTGCAGACGAGCGGCGGTACGCCCGTGACCAAGAGCGCCGTCTACACTTTGAAGTTTCGAGCGCTGTGATCGTCATGCGGGCGTTGTTGGCAAGCGCAGGGCTCGGCGCAGCGTGCACGTGGTCGCACGCTGCTGCGGCGGACTGCGTCGCGCAACGCCCTACGCAAGAGAGCGCGGCCTGGACCTACGCTGGCGCGCCCGCTGGAAGCCTGAATAGCCCGCGTGGCTCCGCCAAAATCTGGTACGCAACGAGCGGTGTGCACGCGCCCAAGGTTGGAACCGGCGACGTTCCACCGCTGGTCACGCTAGCCGCCGAGGTGGCAGACACGGCGTTGGCGCGTTTCGCGGAGCTCGGGTTCTTTCCGCCAGTTGCGGATGCTGGCGACGCCAATTGCGACGACGACGGTGACGACGAACGGATCGATCTGTACTTGTTCGATTTCCCGTCCGCGGACGGGACCGCTCAGCTCAGCGCGTGCAGTGACGGCCAAGGCTGCTCCGGGTTCGTCCTGTTCGAGAATGACTTCATGGCCAAGGGCTACTCGAGCCCCGCGGTCGGCGCGCGCACGGTGGTGCCGCATGAGCTGTTTCACCTGATCCAATATGCGTATGCCAGCGAGCACGACGTGTGGTGGTCAGAGGCCACCGCGCAGTGGGCTTCCAAAGCCGTGAATCCCGAGCTGACGGACTTGGAGCGATTTCTGCCCGCGTTTTTTAGCAACACTCATCGTCCGCTCGACTTCCCGCCGTCGGGAGCGGCTGCTGCGTTCAGTTACGGCGCTGCCATCTGGCCGGTCTTCTTGACTGAGCGCTTTGGGCGCGACATCGTGCGCGAGGTGTTCGAGCAGCTCGCTGCTGGCGCGGCGAGCACGTTCGACGCGACGGAAGCCGCGCTCCTCACGCGGCGGAGCAGCTTGAGCCAAGCTTTTGCGGAGTTTGCGAGCTGGAACGCGGCGACGTCCTTGCGCCACGGAGAAGGTGGTTACGCCCACGGTGGGGACTATCCGTCCGTCAAGATCGAGGCTTTGACGGAGCCGGCCCTGTCTCTGACTCTCGCTGGCCTATCATCGCGGTATTTCTCATTCGACCCGCGAGAGGAAAGCCGTGTCACGCTCAGCGTGGACGCTACGCGCGCAGTCGGTAGGTACATTCCGCTCGTCGACGGTCGCGCGGTTCTCAGCGAAGCGCAGGCCTTGCCCGTGACAGCGGCGGCACCTGGCGTCATTGCCGTGGTTGGGCAAGCTTGGGACCATCGCGACGTTGCTGTGACGTTGAGCGTGGAGGCCGCCGTCGATCCTGCAGAATCGTTGGAGCCAGCCGCTGCTTCTGGCTGTTGTTTCCGCGCCGGCACAACTCCAAACGGCGCGCTGGCGGTGGGATTATTGCTGTTGGCTGAGCGGGTCGTGAGGCGAAGGAGCAAGCGGTGAGGTACAAGCAAACTCTTCCGATTTTGGCGTTGGTTGCCGGAGCCGCGCTGACGGGGTGCGCGACTCGGGCGACCGCCGTTGGTTCACCCTCCGCTGCTGCCTCCAGCGCCTGCGATCCAGAACGGGATCGTCAAGCCATCCTGGCCATGCGTGGCTCCTACGCCGTCGAGTTCCGCTTCGAGGAAACGACCCCGCTGACGCCCGGCTACGAACCAAAACCCAAGAAAGTGAGCCGCGCGCGGGAGCTGGTGATCGTGCTCGAAGACACCCCGCATCGCGTCACTCTGCAGCACTTGCTGGTGATGGATCCCAAAGGCAAAGCCGACAGCTCGAACGTCACCAAACACTGGCGGCAGGAGTGGGTCTTCGAAGATCGCGAACTGCTGGAGTTCGCCGGGCATCGGCATTGGAACCGCCGCACGTTGACGGAAGCCGAAGCAAAGTGCGCCTGGAGCCAGGCAGTGTTCGAAGTGGACGACGCGCCTCGTTACGAAAGCAGCGGGCGCTTCCGACATGGCAGCGAAGGCTCGGTCTGGCAATCTGGGGACACGTTTCGGCCGTTGCCGCGGCGCGAATACACCAAGCGGAGCGACTACGACGTGCTGCTCGGCGTGAATCGTCATCGCATCTTACCGACGGGCTGGGAGCACGAGCAAGACAACGTCAAACTCGTGCTGGAGCCGCGCCACGCGCTCGTGCGCGAGCTTGGCATGAACACGTACGTGCGCGGGGAGCCGAGCGATACGCAGCCGGCGGAAGCCTATTGGCGCGCCAGCGCACAGTACTGGAAAATCGTGCGCGCAGAGTGGGCGCGCGTGTTTGCGGCTCAGCCAAACCTGGTGCTGCTCACGGAAATCGACGGTAAACGTCTGTACGAGCAGCTGCTGCCGCAGGCGGAACAACCGCTGCAGGCGTTCACGCAAAGCTTCATTCGCGACAACATTTGGAAGTATGTCGCGCAGGAGCCCTCGGTGGCGCAAGGGACGAACAGCACTCCGACCACCAGCAGCGAACAAGCTGCTCGAGCACTACGCGTCGAGGGAGGCCAAAACAAATGACCGAGTCCAACAATCATCGATCGAGTCGTGTCAGTGACACCTGCACGCGTCGCCGGCTGGCAGAGAGCGGTCTCGTGGCGGTCGACGTCTGCGACTGCGGCATGATGCAGCTTCACGTCGGCGCTCTTTCCTTGCGCATCACGCCGGAAAGCGCGACAGAGCTGCTTGCCACGCTCGGTCAGGCCGTGGCTGCCTACGTCGATCCCGCAGAAAATCTGAGAGATCGCGCGGTGTTCTTCTCGGACGAACGCGGAAAAGCCTGAGCTGGCCTGCGCTTGTCTTTGAGCGGGCGCAGGTCAGCCTGCGTCGCGGGACAGGTTGCCGAGGATGGCGTCGAGGGCGCCGACCATCGCCGGACCGACGCGTCGCAGTTGGTCTTGGTGCAACGCTGACAAGCGACGCAGCACGCTTTCGCCCTCAGTGGTGAGGATCAACAGCACCTCGCGCCGATCCTCCGAGCTGCGTTGGCGCTGAATCAGGCCGCGGCTCTCGAGCTTGTCCACGAGAGCGACGGTGGTGTGGTGCTGCACGCACAAGCGCTCCGCGATGGCGCCAATCGTCGGCCGGATGCCTTTCGGTAGGCCGCGCACGGCTAACAGCAACTGATGTTGTTGTGGTTCGACCCCTGCCTCACGCGCGGCTTGTTCGCTGAAGGCCAGGAACTTTCGGATCTCGTAACGAAACGCCGCGAGCGAGCGGTAATGCGCGGTTGCGATCCTTGCCATGAAGTGCCTCTCAATAGCTCAAGTAAGCGGAAACGACCCGTCTTCTGTCAGCTCGCCTGTTCCAGCACGGCGCTCGGCTTGCGTAGCGTGGAGATGAGTTGTTGTAGCTCACCCTTGCAGGAGCCGCAGCCCGTGCCGGCTCTGGTACATTGCCCAATGGCTTCCAGCGACTCGGCTCCGCCTTCGATCGCCTCGCGAATGCCTGCTTCCGTGACTTTGTGACAGTTGCAGATGAGACGAGCCCCGCTCGGCACTGCCGAGCGGGTGGCGCAGAGTACCTCCAGCGGATCGTCCGGCATCGGTTCGCCGCGGTCGTAGAGTTGGACCAGCGTTGCCGTCGCGGCGGTGTTGCCCACCAACATGGCGCCAACCAGCTGTCCGTTGCGGATCACCAGCTTGCGGTAGGCGTTACGCCGGTCTTCCACGATCTGGAACACCTGATCGCTCTCGAGCTCCGCGTCCTGAATGCCCATCGACGCCACGTCGACGCCGGCTACCTTCAAGCGGGTGTACAACTTCGAGCCGCGGTAGCGCGACTCGGTTTTGGAGCCGCTTAGCACGTCCGCCAGGACCACCGCCTGTTCCCACACCGGCGCGACGATGCCGTAGAGCTTGCCCTGGTGTTCCGCGCATTCCCCGAACGCGTAGACGCCGGGGAGCTGCGTGGCGAGCGTATCGTTGACGATGATGCCCTTGTTCACGGGAATGTTCGACGCCCGTGCCAGATCCACGCGCGGGCGCACGCCGCACGCGAGCACCAGCAGATCCGCTGGCAAACTGGTGCCGTCGTCCAGGATCACGCCCTGCACGGCCTCTTCCCCGTACACGGCGTCCACCGTGCGCTCCGTGCGCACGAAGATGCCCGCGCGCTCGATCTGGCGCCGCAACATGTCACCGCCGATCCCGTCGAGCTGCGCGTTCATCAGGATGCGGGAGAGCTGCACCACGGTCACGTGCAGGCCGCGGTCGGACAGCGCTTTGGCTGCTTCCAAGCCGAGTAATCCGCCGCCCACTACGACCGCGCTATCACCGGGCCGCGCGTGGTCGCGCATGCGCAGGCAGTCAGCGATGGTGCGATACACGAACGCTCCGTGCAGCAGCTCGCCGTTTTCATCCAACAGGCCCTGCAGTGGAGGCACCAGTGGTTGGCTGCCCGTCGCCAGCACGACCAAATCGTAACGGCGCGTTTGGCCGTCTTTGGTCTCGATCTGCTTGCGCATCGTATCCACGCGCGTCACGCGCGTGTTGGCGACCAGCCGAACGCCATAACGGTCGTACCATTCGGGAGCCTTGGTTACGATGGCGTCCGGCGCCTCTCCGCTCAGCACGCGATTGAGCAGGATGCGGTTGTAGGCCCCGCCCGGCTCTTCACCGAACACCGTGATTTCGTAACGCTCGATGCCGCCGCGTGCAGCGAGTTCATCCAGCAGCCGGCATGTGCCCATGCCGTTCCCAACGATCGCGAGCTTCTTCTTCGACATAGTCAGTGTGTCCCCTCGATGGGACTCGCAGGACGCGCGCGCACTGCGCAAACCTTGAATTCCGGCATCCTGCTTATCGGATCCAGCGCCGGCATCGTCAGAAGGTTGGCCGCTTGACGACCTCCCCAATGAAACGGAGCAAACAACGTATCCGCGCGAATATCGGACGAAATCAGCACAGAGAAGCGCACGGCACCGCGCCGGCTTTCCACGAGCAGGAGGTCACCGTCCACGACTCCCAGCCGCGCCGCGAGCCGGGGATGGACCTGCACACGTGGCTCGGGCTTGGCATCCATCAGCGCAGGGACGTGACGGGTTTGGGCGCCCGAGTTGTAGTGCTCTTTGTAACGCCCGGTCGTGAAGAACAGCGGGTAGTCAGTGTCTGGCAGCTCCGCGGCGTTGCGGTGGGGCACGGCGGTGAACTGTGCGCGACCCGAGGCGAGGAAGAAGCGCTCCGCGAACAGGCGCGGCGTGCCGGGGTGGGAATTGCTGGGGCACGGCCAAAACACGCCCTGGTTTTGCTCGAGCTTTTCGTAGCTGATGCCGCTGTAGTCCGCTTTGCCGCCTTGGGTGGCGCGCCGCAGCTCTTCGAACACCTGCTCCGGTGAGTCGAACTGAAAGCCTTCGCCGCGGCCGAGCCGCTTCGCCAGCTCGGCCAGGATTTGCAAATCCGTTTTTACTCCGGGTGGCGGGGCTTGCACCTGTCGTCGCAAGATCACTCGCCCTTCCAGGTTCGTGAGCGTGCCGTCTTCCTCGGCCCACTGCGCCGTGGGCAACACCGCGTGAGCCGTCGCTGACGTTTCGTTCTCGAAGGCGTCGCACACCACCAACAAGTCGAGCGCTGCGAGCTTGCGCGTGATGTTGCCGCTGTGGGGTGAGGCCACCGCGACGTTGGAGCCGAACACCAGCAACCCGCGCAGGCCGCCCTCCGCACCCATCGAATCCAGCAGCTCGTACGCGCTCTTGCCCTTGTTCGGCAAATCGGCTGGGTTCACGCGCCAAATCTCGGCGATATGAGCGCGGTGGGCGGCGTCCTCGATGTAGCGATAGCCCGGCAACTGATCGGCTTTTTGCCCATGCTCACGCCCACCCTGACCGTTACCTTGCCCAGTCAAGCAGCCGTAACCGCTCGCGGGCTTGCCCACCTTGCCGAGCGCCAGCATCAGGTTGATCAGCGCGCTGACCGTATCCGTGCCCTTGGACTGTTGCTCCGGGCCACGCCCGGACAGCACCATGCTGCTCTCCGCGTCGGCCAACAGCCGCACGGCCTGCATTTGCTGCTCGATCGGAACGCCCGTGATACGCTCCACGTGCGCCGGATCGCAGGTCAAGACGCTGCGCCGCACGTCGTCGAAGCCCTGGGTGCGGCGCGCGATGTAGTCGCGATCGATCAGCCCGTGCTCGATGGCGAGAAACAGCAGGCCGTTGGCTAGCAGCAAATCCGTTCCTGGCGTGAGCTGCAAGTGCAGCGCCGCTGCGCGCGCTGTGTCCGTACGCCGCGGATCCACCACGATCAGCGCGCCGCCGCGGTTCTTCTGCTCGTAGACCCACTGCATGATCGGCGGCATCGTCTCCGCGCAGTTGGAGCCCCACAACATCAACGCTTTCGTCTCCGCGATATCGGAAACCGGGAAGGGCAGCCCGCGGTCGATGCCGAACGCGCGGTTCTGTCCCGCGGCCGCAGAGGCCATGCAGTAGCGGCCGTTGTAATCGATGTTCGGCGAGCGCAGCGCCACGCGCACGAACTTCCCGAGCAGATACGCCTTCTCGTTCGTGAGAGCGCCGCTGCCGAAGGCACCGACGCTCGGCTTGCCGTAGCGCGCCTGCAGAGCCAGCACCCGCTCCGCCACGTAGTCCAGCGCCGTCTCCCAACTCACCAACGACAACTTCCCGGATGCCCCGCGCAGCTTTGGCGCCAACACGCGCGCCGGATGATCCAGCAACGCCGCCGACGTGAAGCCCTTGATGCACATCTGCCCGCGGTTCACGGGAAAGTCGGGATCCGCCTGAACCCTGAGCTCCCGGTGCGTCGTCTGCTGCGCCGTCACCGTCATTCCGCATTGAAAAGCGCAATACGGACAGTGCGTCCGCGTCGTCTCCGTAGTGACTACGCGCAGGTGAGGGAGGCCGTTCGCCATCGACACCCATTGGGTAGGGCGTGACGCGTTTCCTCGACATGTCCGGCAGGTCAGCGCGCGGTTAAACGTGTCGAGCTTCGAATGTATCGAGCATCGATGAGCTCGCCGCTCGAGGCATTACGGCAAAGTTGGCTCGTTTTGAGACAAATTCGTCGCGCCCTAACCAACGCTCATGTCGGATCTGGGCGAGTCATCGCGTCGAGAATGTTTCGCAGGAGTTGCTGACCGAAAGCCCAGGACTCCGTCATCCAGCGCGCCGTGTCGCGTCGAATCTCCTCCACCCCAGCAGGGCCGTTGGCGCGCGTCACGAACGCGGCGTCGGCGCGCAGGAGAGCTTCTACCTGCGCCTCGTCGATCTCGCAGTGGAACTGCAGTCCGAACAGCTTCGAGCCGAGCACGAAGGCTTGGCTCCGACAACGGGCGCTCGATGCCAACAGGCGGGCTCCAGCGGGTAGCTCCCAGGTGTCTCCATGCAAGTGCAGGACGGGCATCTGCGCGGGGAGCTGGTCGAGCAGTGGGTCAGGCGCCTCTATGCGCTGAAGCTCGATCGGACCCCAACCCACTTCGTAGCTGCGCTCACCCGCTGGCCCGCGCAGCGTGCGCACGGCTGCTCCAGCGGCATGCGCCAGCAATTGCGAGCCAAGACAGATCCCCAACACCGGCGAACGCTCGCTGACGCAACGCCGCAGCAGCTGCAGCTCATCGCGCAAGAACGGGTACTCCGGACGATCCGCGTCCCCCACGCCCATCGGACCGCCCATCACCACCAGCAAGTCGCCCTCTGCAACTCGCTCTGGAACGACTTCCCCTAGATCCAGCCGACGCAGATCAATGGAATAGCCCCGTTCGTTCAGGAGCCCCGCCAGACGCGCGGGGCCCTCGAACGCAACGTGTTGCAGAACTATCGCTCGTCTCATCTGCTTCTGTGCGGGTGCCCCCGCATGGAATCATTCGAGGTGGAACGAGTCGAGCTCGAACTTCGGACTGTCGGAGAAGCTCAGGCACAAGTCGTGTGCCCCCGACGTTTTCGTCAGGGTGCAGGAAAGCGCAGCGAAGGTCGTGGCGCTGCCCGTGCTCGTTACGTCGCAGCTGCCGATCGACGTGCCGGCCTTGCCGCCGATGCATCCGTCGATCAGCACGTTGATCTTTCCACCGCCGGCGGCAGATGCGACCTTCGCGACCAGCTTCGTCGCGCCGTCGCGGAAGTCGACCTGCGAGTAGGCGACCCAATCTCCGTTCGCGATCTGAGCCACGCGCACGGTGCCTCCAGCGTTGCCTTCGATTTCAGTGCCCTTCTCTTCGGCGATGCGCTCGGCCTCGATCTCCGTGAAGCCGTCGAGGCACTTCAGCTGACTGACGGTGTAGTCCTGCGTGCTCATCGACAGCGTCGGGATCTTCCCGTCCGTGCCGTAGGTGAGCTCTTGCACGGCGACGCTGCGGTTATTGACCTTGTCAACCTTCAGCTCCTGCTGAAGCTTACGGTTGTGGTAAAATACGTAGCTCTTGCCGCCGAATTCGATGATTGAGCCGTGGTTGTTGTTGCCGTTGTTGATGTTGGCGTTGCTGAGCAGTTTGCCCTGATACATGAAGCCGGACATCGGCGAGGTACCGATCAGGTACTCGAGCGCAGCGCCGTGACCTGAGGAGAAGTCCGAGGAGTAGCTGAAGTAGTACTTCCCGTCGCGCTTGTGCATGAACGAGGCCTCGAAGAAAGCAGTCGTGGGGATCGTCGTCGCCATCGAGTCTTTGAGGCTGGTCATGTCGTCGTTCAGTCGAACGACGCGAGCGTTCTGGCCGCCGTCATCGCCGCCGCCGAAGTACAGGTAAGCTTGGCCGTCGTCGTCGACGAAGCACGCAGGGTCGAACAACCAGGGCACGTTGGCGTTCGGAAAGCTCTTGGTGATCAGCGCCTTCTTGATTGGGTCAACGAAAGGACCTCCGGGCTTGTCGGAAACTGCGACGCCGATCGCTGAGCCACTGTTCGGAATGTACAGGTAGTACTTGCCGTTCTTGGAACACGCTCCGGGCGCGTAGAGGTTCGTCGCCCAGGTCAGATCTTTGGCCTGGATGATCACGCCGTGGTCTTGCCAATTGACCATGTCGTCGGAGGAGAACGCGTGATAGTCGACCATGTCGAAGCCGGTTTGGCCGTCGACGTCGTGGGACGTGTAGACGTAGACGCGCTCGCCGTAGACGATGGCGTTGGGATCCGCGGTGAAGATCTGCGAGACCAGCGGATTGCGTGCTTTCCCGGTCGGTTTGCAGTCGCTGGCCGGTTTGCCGCCGCTGCCGCTCGATCCACCGCCGGTTCCACCGGTCGTGCTTCCACCGGTCGTGCTTCCTCCGCTCGCCGAAGAACCACCGTTCTGCGCGGTAGTGCCGCCGTTGCCGGGCGCGCCTCCGTTTTGCGTGGCGGTGCCTCCGCTGCCGGCTGCGCCTCCGGTCTGTGCAGAGATGCCGCCGTTGCCAGGCGCTCCTCCGTTTTGCGCGACGGTGCCACCAGCGCTTGGTGCTCCTCCGCGCAGCGTGGAACTGCCGCCATTGCTGGGCGCTCCTCCGCTCTGCGCGGGTGCGCCACCGCTGCCGGGCGCGCCCCCGCTCTGCGCGGATGTGTTCGGTTCGGAGCAGGCAACGGCGGCTAGTGACAGCGACGCCAATAGTGAAGCAGTGAGAGGGCGAGAAGACGTGTGCTGCATAGTCAAGGCTCGAAATACTCTGGCTATCGGTACATGCAAGTTACTTAAATCGACACTACTGTGATCGCGTCAGTTCGGGTCGCGCGCTCCGAAAATCGAAGCGCGCGACGACGGAATCGACATGCTCATGACACTGCGCCGCGCGTTGGCTCCGACTTCGTCGAACATCGCGGCGTTTGTACTTTTTCCCTGGGATTCGAAACGTTTGTTCGCGCGGCTGCGCGCGGATCGAGGCGACGGATTGAGCCAGGCGACGACACTGCGTTCGAGACAGCCACTCGAGAATGCAGGCAATCCGAGCGGCGGCAACGGCGAACGTTTGGTCTCCCGTCATCCAGAATCCTCTGTCGTGATGATGGCTTCGCGCTCGATCTAGTTCTCGCGACTGCAGCATGTCTAGAAGGCGTTCTGAGTTCTCGCCGTCCTCGGTGTTGGACGCGAGCCGCGAGACGGTGAGCGACGCCGAGCTGACTCACGGTCTGGTATCCGGCGCGACCTGGGCAAACACAGTCACGTGGAACCGCTTCGCACCCATGGTGCTGAAGATGTGCGAGCGAGCTCTGGGCTCGCGCACGGACGCGGAAGACGTCGCGCAAGACGTGTTTCATGCCGTCTACCGGAAGGTGAGTGGTCTAAGAGATCCGAGCAAGCTGCGCAGCTTCGTGTATTCGTTCGCGATACGATCGCTGCGAGCCGAGCTGCGTCGCCGCAGGTTGTTTGCTCGGGTCTTCCATTCGACGGATGGACTCGTCGAGGTCAGCTCCGACAATCAGCCGGTGGAGTCTCGCGACCTGCTGCGCAGGTTCTACGCGCTGCTTCAGCGGCTGTCGTCTCGGGATCGAGCGGTGTTCATATTGCGGCACCTGGAAGCGATGACGACCGAGGAGGTTGCCTCTGTCACCAAGCTCTCGGTGTCGACGGTGAAGCGGTCAGTTAAGTACGCGACCAGTCGGTTGCACTACCGGAGCGAGACGGACGCGGAGCTCGCACGACTGATTGCGGAGCGCAGGTGGGACGCATGATGGTTACTGCTCGCTGGGCGCCCGGATTGGATTGAAATTTGAAACTGGCGAACGAAACCGCGCTCTCGAGTTGAGGCGCAGCTGCCGCCGTTGACTCAAAAATCCAGTGTAAAAGGCGAATTGGCGAGCACAGATGGAAACGCCATTTGCACGACACTGCTCTGAGAACCGTGACTTCCCGTGGCACTGCTCTGGCTCAAAATATAGAACTTGGCGCTCGCGCTGGAGCAGTCTGAAGTTAAGTTGCAGGCAAGCAGCGACGGCGAAGGCGGGAGGGGGATTGAATTTCACACTCTGAAGCTCGGAAGTATCGAATGACACGAACACAGATGCGTTCTTCTTGGAAGTCTCTCGGCTCACTGCATTTGATTCCAGGCGGAGCGGCAATATTGCTTGCGGGTGGACTTTCGAACATCGCGTGCAGCGCGGCTGAGCCTCCAGATTTTGGGACAGGTGGGACTCCCTCGGCTGGTGGAACCACAAGCCAGGCGGGTGGCGCGACTTCTCAGGGTGGTGCACCGAGCACGAACGGTGGTTCGTTGTCGCCCGGCATGGGCGGCGCGCCGACGAACGGCGGTAGCGTTCCCGCGCAGGGCGGCAGCGCCGCCGGTGGAAAGTCTTCATCGGGTGGGACCTCAGCCACAGGGGGCTCCATGGCGCGCGGCGGCTCCTCGAACGCATCGGGTGGAGCGTCCAGCGGTGGAGCGTCTCAAGGTGGCGCAACCGCGTCGGGTGGGGCCGCGTCGGGCGGAGCCGCAGGCGGCGGTTCTACTACCGCAGTGCCCAGCGCTGGTTGCGGGAAATCCGGCAGACCGAGCGGTGGCGTCGTCACTGTCAGCGGCAGTCGCATCATCACCTTCCCGACTAGCTACGACGGCATGAAACCGATGCCCTTGTTCATCGGTTTCCACGCTGCCGGCAACCCGATTGACCAGATCCAGAAGCTCACGAACGGATCCTCGATCGAAACGAACTACGTCCGCGCGTTCGCGAAGAGCGCCGGGAACGAGTGGAATTACAACAACGACGTCAGCAAAATCACGTCGATGTACGACGACATCATGAGCACCTACTGTGTCGACAAGAGTCGCGTATTCGCGGCCGGTCACAGCTCCGGCGCGCAGATGATCGTACAGATTTTGGTGAAGAAGGACGTCGCGGACAAGCTGAACTTCAAGGCGGTGGCGCCGGTCGCAGCTTCGAACTACGGCGCGATCGCGAGTCCGATTCCTGTGATGTACATCCAGGGAAAGATGGACAATCAGCGCAACAGCGACGGCGCCGAAGTCGTTCAGCGCTTTAGGACGGTCAACACCTGCGGTTCCATGACGATGGAATATCCAGGCGTCGCGTCGTGTCAGAGTTCAGGCGTCAACGTCAGCCCCGGCTGTGTCAGCTATCAGGGTTGTACGAAGCCGACTGTGTGGTGCTCGCACAACGACCCCCAATACAGCAACACCAATCACGGCTGGCCTTGCTTTGCGACCAAGGCAATGTACGATTTCTTCCAGTCGCTGCCCTGAATGATCACGCCTTCAGCGCGCTGTGCTCGCGGAGAAACCGCTGAGACAGCGGCGCTGTGTGTTTTGAGCATCCTGAAAATGGGTGCCCGCACTGCGTGTTGAACACCGTGCCACCCTCAGGCACAGCGGATAGTTCCGCGAAAGAGAAACGTGACCCATTTCGCTCACTTGATGTAGCTGCATCAGTGATCGGAGGCCCGCCTCGAATGAAGATATCTCCTAAGCCCCGCCGTTGGGTCACATTCTCAGCGCCAGCCATCTTCATCCTGGCGGGTTGTTCTGCCGCCCACATCACCGAGTTGGGTGAAGATGGGCCATCAGGCACTCCAGGCGCGGGGAAAGGCGGAGTCACGCCGGGAGCATCTGGCGGCAACGGTGGCGCTTCGACCAACGTGCCGAAGCCCGGAGCCGGCGGAGGCGGCGTCCTCAGCGGCGCTGGTGGCAATGGCGGAACGGTTGCTGGCAGCGGTTCGCCGGGTAGCAACGGCGGAAGTGCTGGCGCTGGCACCGTTCCCGTGGACGGTCCCTCCGGTGTCGCACTCAAGGGTGTGCCGGCTTACCACCGCTACGTTCGGCTTACTCATGAGCAATGGGAGGCCAGTGTGCGCGACGTGCTGAAGCTGACCGCGCTGCCGGGGTTGAGCGCCAGCTTCGCGAGCGACCCTCCGAACGGCACGTTCAGCAACAACGAGCGAGCCCTGTTCGTGAGCTCTACCCTGTGGGGTGACTACGAACGTGCTGCCGAGTCTTTGACCACGAAGATTGGTGCTGATTCGCAGGCCCTGTCTAGGCTCACGGGTGGCACCACGGACTCGGCGGTGTTCATTCGCACCTTTGGTCGAAGGGCGTTCCGTCGCCCACTGACGACCGCCGAAGAGCAGACGTACCAGAAGCTCTTCGCTCAAGGCAGCACGCTCGTCGGCAGCGGCAACAACTTCAAGGACGGCGTTCTGCTGGTGGTCGAAGCGGTGCTTCAATCACCGAAGTTCTTGTATCGAACCGAACTGGGCAACGACGGCGCGGCCCTCTCGGGCTACGAGATGGCGTCCAAGCTCTCGTTCTTGATTCGCAACACCACGCCGGACGACACGCTGCTGGATGCCGCCAGCAAAGGTGAGCTCGATTCGATGAGCGGCGTCGTGGCCAAAGCCACCGCAATGCTGGCCGAGCCCGCCGCTGAGGCGTCGGTCGAGCGCTACCACGCCGAGCTCTTCGGTCTGACGCGGTACAGCTCCATTGATAAGAACCGTACGAAGTTCCCCGCCTACACCGAGGACTTGAACGTCGAGTTCGAACGCGCCGACCGCATGTTCTTCAACCTCATCTACAAGAACGGCCAAGGCGTTCGAGACATCCTGACCTCGAAGACGGCGTTCGTCACCGACAAGACGGCCAAGCTCTACGGCGTCACCGCCAGCGGAAGCTCACTGGTGGAGACCACGCTAGGTGCAGATCGTCCTGGGCTGCTCACTCGCCTCGGCTTCTTGGCGTACAACGCCAATCTCAGCGAGCCGGACCCGATCCACCGCGGCGTCGACGTGATCAATCGTCTGATGTGCCTCGACTTGCTTCCGCCTGCGGACGTGGAGATCCCACCACTTCCCGCTGCGATGGCGGGGCAGACGAATCGCCAGCGCGTGGAAGGTCACACCGGTGACGGCACCTGTGGCGCTGGCTGCCATTCTTCGCTGATCAACCCGATGGGCTTCGCGTTCGAGAACTTCGACGCTCTCGGTCAGAGCCGCACCACCGACAACGGCAAGCCGGTGGACACGACCGGTTCAGTGTCGATTGGCGGGCAACTGAAGCCGTTCACCAACGCTGCGGATCTCATGGGGCTGCTCTCGACTGCATCCAGCGTGCACGGTTGCTACGTGAAACACCTGGCAGAGTTCACCTTGGCACGTGATCTTACGAGTAAGGATCGGTCGCTCGTCGATCGAGTCGAATCGGTGAGCGTGAAAGGAAGCGCGTCCGTGAAAGCGATGCTGCTCGACCTCATTTCCGACGCGAGCTTCTTGACGCGCACTGGAGGTAACTGATGAACCCGTTCGCTCCTAGCATCAATCGCAGGGCCTTCCTTCGCGCGGCCGGCACGGTCGCCGTCGGCCTCCCATTCCTGGAAGGCCTGCCGGAGCGCTCGGCATTCGCGCAAAGCGCGAAACCAGTTTTCGGCTTCTTCATCTGCACCTCGTGTGGTGTGGCGCAGAAGGACGGCGGAGAGGCGGAGACGTTTTGGCCCACCGCAGAGGGGGCGCTCACGACTGCGTCCATGACCGCCTTTGCAACTGAGCGCTCGACGGGTGTTCTCGCGGATCACGCCAGCCGTCTGCTGATCGTGAAGGGCATCAACTATCCGTACGGCATCAGCGGTTGTGGTCACGCCCAGGGTCTCGTGGAGTGCCTCACCGCTTCGAAGCCGAACGGTGGCAACAACACCGCCACCTCTTCCGGGCCGTCGATCGATACCGTGCTCGCGCAGAAGTTGAACCCGCAAGGCGTTGACCCGTTGACGCTCTATTCAGGGCTCAAAGGCGGCTACATCAACGAGAAGCTCTCGTTCAGCGCGGCCGGGCAGGTGCGCGCTGCCGAGGGTAATCCGTACAACGTCTACCAGCGTCTGGTAGGCATGATCCCGACCGGCGGGGGCAATGGCGGCGGCGGCTCTGGCGGAGGGACGAGCACGGCGGATCGCTTGGCGCTGCGCCGCAAGAGCGTGAACGATCTGGTCCGTGAGGAGTTGAACTCTCTACGTGGTCAGTCAGCGCTGAGCACGGCAGACAAACAACGTCTGGATCAACATTTCCAGGCCATCCGCGACGTCGAAAACGGGATGATGGCCATGGGGCTGGGATGTTCGGCGGACGGCCTGAACGTGCAAGCCATTCAAGCCATGAACTCCGGCCAGGCCTTCAAGCAGAACGGCAAGGCCGAAGATGTCTCGAAGCTCCAGATGGACCTGGTGACGCTCGCCTTCGCCTGCAACTCCACGCGAGTCGCGACCCTGCAGGTGGGTGATGGCACGGACGCCACGCGCTACACCATCGACGGGCAGATGCTCGAGCGCTTCCACTGGATCAGCCATCGTATCTCGAGCGACGGCACGTCGGGTGCTGCGATCCAGGGCGCGGCGGAGATGCATCGCAAGATCGACCGACTGCGCATGGGCACGTTCAAGTACATGCTGGACAAGTGGGCGCAGACCACGACGGCCAATGGCCCGCTGTTCGACAACGCCTTCGCTATGTGGACGAGTCACGTGGCGGCCGGCGCTTCCCACAGCTTCCGCAATCTGCCCATCATCATCGCGGGCAGCGCAGGCGGCTACCTGAAGCAGGGTGCCTACGTGAACGCCGGCAATGTCGGCAACAACAAGCTCTTCATTACGCTCGCGAACGCCATGGGTGTTCCGCTGGAGAGCTTCGGCGGAAGCGACCTCCAGGGCGGTCAGATCGCCGCCATGCGCGCGGCGTGAAGTAGGGTTCCGTCGCACTTTCTTGGACCGGTTTGTAGGGAACTTCGCGACTGCGCAGCAGCGCCAGGGCGCGAATGTTCTCTGGCGCCGCCAAGGAGTGTGAATGATCTCGAAGCTGCCGTTCCCGACGTTTCTTCTTGCCGGCATTTGGAGTTTTGCTCTGGGTGGCTGCGGTGGCGATTCGGTGAGCCCCGGCAGCGGCGGGGCCACGGGCTCCGGAGGCGCTGGTGCGGGTGGTTCATCTGCCGTGGGCAGCGGAGGCCTCGCTTTATCCGGAGGTCAGACGAGCAGCGGCGGTGCCCAACCCAGCGGAATGGGCGGCAGTAGTGGCGGCACCGCGGGGGCGCCGGGCGCGGGAGGAGCCGTAGTTTCCAACGGCGGGCTGACTGCGGCGGGAGGAGCAAAAGCCACTGGAGGCGCGAGTTCGACTGGAGGAGGGAGTTCGACAGGAGGCACGAGCGGCGCGTCGGGCGGAGCGGCCGGGGGCGGTTCGGCTGGCATGACCAGCGGCAAGGGCGGTGCGAGCGGCACGGGCGGCGGCGGCAATCCCGGTCCGTGCACTGCGTCGAAGGCGACGGGCAGCAACGCCAATGGCTCCGGCAAGTACGAGGTAGTGGTGGAGACGAACTCGGATGCAGGGATCCGAGAAGGCACGATCTACCGACCCAAGGACTTGGGGGGGGCGGAGAAGTATCCGATCTTGGTTTGGGGTAACGGCGCTTGCTCCAAGAACGGCTACTCGAACTCAGCGGCGATGGCGGAGATCGCGTCGCACGGCTACTTCGTCGTCTCCGACGGCACGCCGAACGGCAGCGGTTCTCGTCAGATGATGGCCGAGAACGTCGTGGCCATGGGCAAGCCGCTGATCGCGTACATCGACTGGGCGATCGCCGAGAATGACAAAGCGTGCAGCGCCTATTATCAGAGCCTGGATACCACCAAGATCGCGGCCAACGGCTTTTCGTGTGGGGGGCTGATGGCTACCGGTACCGCGGCAGATCCTCGGATCACGACGTGGGGCATTACGAGTAGCGGGTCGTTGGGCGCGACTTCGGCGTTTTACGCGTCCGTGCATACCCCCGTGTTGATCATCCTCGGCGGTGAATCAGACATTGCGTACCCGAACGGCCAAGGGGACTACAAAAACCTGAGTCCGAAGACCAACATTCCGCTCATGCTCTTCAGCAAGAACATCAACCACGGCGGAGATCTCGGCGCGCGAAATGGTGGCGATTTCACCAAGATCCATCTGTCGTGGCTCAACTGGTGGACGAAGAATGATACCTCGGCCACCGGCAAGGGTCGCCTCGTTGGTGCGGGTTGCAGCTATTGCACGGACAGCGCCTGGGAAGTGAAGTCTGCGAACCTTCCCTGAACAGTACGTTCAGAGAGTGTGGCGCTGCAGTACGGGCCAGGCGATCGCGGGATCGCCTGGTTCATCGGCGCCGTTTGGGGTGCTGCACAGGATCACTTCGGCGCCGCCTTTACAGCCCGAATAGCCCGAGCAGCCGTTGGCGTCCGGCGCCGATGGCGGGCCGACGCAGCCGTTGATCGACGCCCATTTTTCGTGCGTGCCTTGCGCGCCCAGGAACGTGACC
>Ga0247764_1000093_pt1 | contig 33496 bp, 21 predicted proteins | sample UWRJL051202B4_FD_179932 | JGI IMG/M metagenome (GOLD analysis project Ga0247764, IMG submission 179932) | Plant litter microbial communities from Arlington Agricultural Research Station in Wisconsin, United States - UWRJ-L051-202B-4 | ecosystem: Environmental > Terrestrial > Plant litter >...
CCATCAGCCCGGACGGTGGTAAAACATGGCCTCACAACCCCGTGCGCGCACCGAAGTTTGTAAACAGCAACGCCAAGATATGGGGCCAGCGTACTTCCGACGGACATTACGCTACCGTCTATAACCCCTCCGAGTTCCGCTGGCCGCTTGCGATCTCCACCAGCACCAACGGCCTGGAGTATACCAACCTGTTGCTGGTGCACGGCGAAATAACCCCCATGCGCTATGGCGGCAACTACAAATCATACGGCCCGCAATATGTACGGGGTATAGAAGAAACTAACGGCACGCCACCCGATGGCAACCTCTGGGTAACGTACAGCATGAACAAAGAAGATCTATGGGTAGCCACGATACCGGTACCGGTTAAAGATCATGAAGACACGCCTGTTAACGAGGTTTTCACAAACATGCCCAACGGCGCCGAGCTTCGCGCCTGGAACATCTGTAGCCCGCTATGGGCACCGGTGGCAATCGTAAACAAAGACGGCGATAAATGGCTGTCGCTTAGCGATCGCGATCACTATGACTATGCAAAAGCCGAGCGCCTTATCATTCCTTCAAAGAAGGTGGCGGCAGAGTTTGTAATTCAGGCCGCTCAGAATGACAAGGGCGCACTGCACATCGAATTTCAGGATGGCAGGGGAGAAGCTGCCTTGCGCATCGCCTTCGACTCAACGGGATCGGTAAGTGCCAAGACCGGGGCCCGCTGGAAGAATATAACAAAATACAACGCTGGCGAAACCTATACTTTTCGTGTAGAGATCAATACAGACCAGCGTAGCTACACGGTAAGTGTAAACGGCAAGCCCGCCAGCACCTACCTGTTCTTTGCGCCCGTAGCGCAGGTGGAACGTATCGTATTCCGCACGGGAGGCCCGCGCTTTTTCCCGACACCGGAAACACCGGCAGATCATGACTACGATCTGCCTCATGCAGGTGACGCCGTGTCGCCGGTAACATACTTGATAAAGTCTCTTAAAACACAGGATGTACGATGAGCAACAGGTTCACCATACCGTTATCGAAGGCTCTTTTGATACTGGCAGCATTGTCGCCGGCAGCGGCATATACACAACAGGTACCACTTAAGGTAAAGAGCCTGCAAAATGAAATACCCGTAACAGGCATAACCTCGGTAGGTGGATTTGCCGGCGACCGTATACTGAAGAACAAAGACAATTATCTCAAAACATTCCCGATCGATGAGCATGTGGCCTTTATCGAAGCCCGCAGCTATAAGGAATGGGACTGGCGTAAGGCCGAGCAGCCCGGCAAATGGCTGGAGTCGTCTATCCTGACGGCTATGCGTACGGAAGACCGCGAGCTCGATGCCCGGGTCCATACGATGTTCGATCGCCTTATCAAATCACAGGAGCCCGAAGGATACATAGGAGCCACAAGCAAGGACATCCGCACGCCGGAGAAACCGATGAGGGGTATGGATGCATACGAGCTGTACTTCCTGCATCACGCGTTCCTTACCGCATACGAGCAATGGCATGATGAGCGCGGACTGACCGCCGCTAAAAAGCTTGGCGACTACTTTGTAAAATATATCGGCCCGGGCAAGGCAGAGTTCTGGCCTTCGAAAGAGCATTACCCCGATAATGTGGGCAAAGTATACAGAGGTACGGTGCACTCCGCACTTGCGGGCCACAGCCTCCACTACTCGTGGGAAGGAACGTTGCTTATCGATCCGATGCTGCGCTTATATGAGCTTACTGGCGACAAGCGGTACTTCGACTGGTGCACGTGGGTAATCGGCAGTATAGACCGATGGAGCGGGTGGAATGCCTATTCTAACCTGGATAAGGTGGCAGACGGCACGATGGGTATCAACGCCATTCAACCCTATGTACACTCGCATACGTTCCAGATGAACTTCCTGGGGTTCCTGCGCATGTACCAGATTACCGGCGATAGCTCGTATCTCCGTAAAGTTACCGGGGCATGGAACGATATTGCAAAACGACAAATGTATATCACCGGCGGCCTCAGCGTAGGTGAGCACTACGAGCGTGATTACGTTATGCCGCTTACAGGCAAGATGGTAGAGACGTGCGCCACGATGTCGTGGATGCAGATGTCGCAGCAACTGCTCGAGCTTACCGGCGACACGAAGTATGCCGATGCTATGGAACGTCTGCTCTGGAACCACGTGTTCGCGGCCCAGACGGTAGATGGCGACTGCAACCGCTACAACACACCGCCCAACGGCGTTAAACCCGACGGTTACTTCCGCGAGCCGGATTGCTGCACCGCCAGCGGCCATCGCTTGATGTCGCTGCTGCCGGAGTTCATCTACACCACAGGCAAGGATGGGCTTTATATAAACCAGTTCGTGGCCTCGAATGCTTTGACTACGCTGGCATCCGGCAAAAAAGTAAGTGTAAAGACAGAGACAAATTACCCGGCTGCGACGACCGTAACCATAACGATAACCCCGGAAAAGAAGGATGACTTTACCGTGTTTGTACGCATACCCGCATGGTGCAAAACCCCGGCCGTAAGCGTAAATGGTAAGCCTCTCCAGGGCGTAGTTGCCGGACATTACCTCAACATAAACCGACGCTGGAAAGCCGGCGACAAGATCTCGGTTCAACTGCCGATGAAGCTGGAGTGGGTTCGCCGTCAGCATCACATCAACGCGTCGGATCGCAAACCTTATAAGACTTCTGAGGAACTTAACGCGCCTTACGCTCTTGTACGCGGGCCGCTGGTTTATTCAGTAGACAATACGTGGTACGAAGGTGCCTTGTCAGATTTTCCGGACAAGACCTTATCGGATATACGGCTGGTGCTGGACGATCCGGCAACCTTTGCTGAGGTAAAAACGCCGCGCGCGGACATGTTGGGACCTGGCTATCGTGTACCCGTTCAATTAGGCAATGGCCGGCGCACATCGTTACCCGTGTATCCGTTTGCCAACATCGGTGTGTGGTATAAGGATGCCAATGCAAAACCCGATCAGAACTCAGACACGTATTCATACGCCATCTGGCTGAAAGGAGTTCCTGCCGATAATAAACAGCTCGACAAGCTTTGGTCCGTACGGATGGCGAAGTCCGAGATGGCGCGTTACCCTCTGGCCTGGCAATATGAAGGCAAGACGCCGCGCTGGGGCTATCACCAGGGCGTAGTATTCAAGGCGCTGCTGGATATGTGGCAGTATACGGAAGATCCGCAGTACTACAACTACGCGCACCTGTATGCAGACAGCGTAATTAACAAAGACGGCACTATCAAAACCTACTCGATGGAGTCTTACAATATTGACCTGGTCAATGCCGGCAAGATCTTGTTTCCGATATATGCTCAAACGAAGGAAGCTAAATACAGCGTAGCGATACAGACGTTGCGCAACCAGATGCGTAAGCAGCCCCGGACTTCCGAAGGCGGCTTCTGGCATAAGAAGCGGTATCCAAACCAGATGTGGCTGGACGGGCTTTATATGGGAGCACCGTTCCTCGCACAATATGCGCGTGATTTTGAAGAGAATGCGCTGTTCGACGACGTAGTAAACCAGCTCGTACTGATAGCAAAACATACCTATGATCCACGTACGGGCTTGTACTATCATGCATGGGATGAAAGCCGCGAGCAGAAGTGGGCCAATAAGGAAACGGGACAGTCGCCCAACTTCTGGGGACGCAGCATCGGCTGGTACGCGATGGCGCTGGTGGATGTACTGGATTATCTGCCGGACGATCATCCCGGACGTAAAGAGATCGTGAAGATCATTCAGCAGATGGCCGTAGGAATTGTGGAGTACCAGGAAGATCGCTCGGGCGTATGGTACCAGGTAGTGGATCAGGGCGGCCGAAAGGGTAACTACGAGGAATCGTCGGCATCGAGCATGTTTGTATACTTCCTGTATAAGGCCGTGCGTCACGGATATCTGCCGGAAAGCTATCGGGCAGCGGCAGATAAAGGTTATGCAGGATTGCTAAAGACCTTTATACGCGAAGATGCCGACGGCCATATCTCGCTTACCAAATCCTGCGCAGTGGCCGGTCTCGGTGGAGATCCGTATCGCGATGGAAGCTATGAATACTATGTTGGCGAGCCTGTGCGTGATAATGATCCTAAGGGAGTCGGTCCGTTTATATGGGCGAGCATAGAGCATGAGCTGACACAAACAAATCCGCAACCCTGATCGACGTACCGGTGAAGCTATCCGTTCCATATCGCATCCTGACATTTGTTACTACGCTACTGTGGTTGACGTCGGGCACTACATCAGCATGGATTGACAAAGAAATAAGCAACGCACACACGTTGCGCTGCGAGATGCTCACGAATCCCGAGGGGATCGACGTACCTGTACCGCGGCTTAGCTGGGTGCTGGCCAATAGCGAATTCAGCATCGAGCAATCTGCTTACCAGATCCTGGTTGCATCAACAGCAGAAAAGCTAGCGAACAACGAAGGAGATCTTTGGGACTCGGGCAAAGTAAAATCCAGTCAATCTACCTGGATATCATTTGGCGGCGCAGAGCTTAAAAGCCGGCAGCAATGTTTCTGGAAAGTGAAAGTCTGGACAAAGCGGCGTTTCGGCGACGATGAAAGTAACGACGATAGCGGCGCCTGGAGCGAGCCGGCACACTGGAGCATGGGCCTTTATGCCAATGACTGGCAGGCTCGCTGGATAGGGCTTGACCGCTCCTTCTCGTGGGATAGTGCTGATTACAAGTTTTCGCGTCTGTCGGCGCGTTACTTTCGCAAAGACTTTGCTGTGAGCAAACCGGTGAAGCGCGCTATGGTATATATCGCCGGGTTAGGTTTGTATACACTGCATATAAATGGCCACCGTGTTGGCGACCAGGTGCTGGCGCCGGTGCCGACCGATTATACGGAAGCTGTTAAATACAATACATTCGATATTACGACGCTTATCCAGGCAGGAGAGAACGCCGTGGGTACCGTATTAGGAAATGGGCGCTTTTTCACGATGCGGCAGGCTTATAAGCCGCAAAAGATCCATACGTTCGGCTACCCTAAAATGTTACTGCAACTGGAGATTGAATATAACGATGGCACACGAGAGGTAATAACGAGCGATGCGTCGTGGAAAGTCACAGCCGATGGTCCAATCCGCACCAACAACGAATACGATGGCGAGGAGTACGATGCCACCCGGGAACTCGGTGCCTGGAGTAATCCCGGTTACTACATGCCAAAAAAGTGGCTATCGGTCGAACTCGTAAAAGAGCCTGGTGGCAAGGTACGCGCACAACGTAATGAGCCAATGAAAGTAATGGAGACTGTTACGCCTGTAGCCATCAAGTTGCTGAAGCCTGGTGTTTATATAGCCGATATGGGTCAGAATATGGCAGGCTGGGTGAGGCTTCGGGTCAGTGGCAAAAGACGTACGGCTATCACCCTCCGTTTTGCGGAAACACTTCAAGCCAATGGTGAGCTGTACGTGGCGAACCTGCGCGATGCCAGAGTTACCGACAGCTACACGTTAAAAGGAGATGGCGACGAAGTGTGGGAACCGTCATTTGTATATCACGGCTTCCGTTATGTAGAGATCTCCGGTTTCCCCGGCGAGCTCCAGGCCCATAACCTGGAGGGGCGTGTCGTTTATGATGCTGTAGCAACAACAGGCTCGTTCGAGTGTTCGAATCCCGTTCTTAATAAGATCTACACAAATGCTTACTGGGGCATTCGCAGCAATTATAAAGGCATGCCAATAGATTGCCCTCAACGCAATGAGCGGCAGCCATGGCTCGGCGATCGGACCACCGGTGCTTATGGGGAAAGCTTTATTTTTGACAACGGTAAGTTATACGCGAAATGGCTTGACGATATAGAGCAGTCGCAAACCGCTGAAGGCCGCATACCGGACGTAGCTCCGAACTTTTGGTTCTATTACAAGGACAACATGACCTGGGCCGGTGCCTATATCACCATAGCCGATATGTTGTATTGGCGGTACGGGAACCTCGAGCCTATAGCCGAGCATTACGCTTCCATGAAGCAGTGGATGGTCTTTATGCAGGCACGGTATGGCAAAGGTAATCTTATGACCAAAGATACTTATGGCGACTGGTGCGTACCGCCCGAATCGCAGGAACTGATACACTCCAGGGATTCATCACGAAACACTGACGGTACGCTGATTGCTACGGCATATCATTACTATTTGCTTCACGTGATGGGTCGGTTCGCACATCTGTTGAACAAGCCTCGTGATGCCGATGAGTTTCTGGCGCTGGCTGATAAGGTCGGCGCTGCTTTTCAAACCAAATTCTATAACCCTGCGACTGCTCAATACAGCAACAATACTATAACGGCAAACCTGTTGCCTCTGCGTTTCGGTATTACGCCCAAGGGCGACCGGGAACGGGTGTTCAAGAACATCGTCGATAAGATCAATGCTGATCATGGCCACATCAGTACGGGGGTTATCGGCACACAATGGCTTATGCGCACACTTAGCCAATACGACAGGGCCGACCTCGCTTATGCCATGGCCGCCACCACCGATTATCCCGGCTGGGGTTATATGGTCAGCCAAGGCGCCACAACAATCTGGGAACTTTGGAACGGCGACACGGCAAACCCGGCGATGAACTCCCAGAACCATGTGATGCTTCTGGGCGACCTGATCATCTGGATGTACGAGGATTTGGCTGGTATAGCTGGTGATGCCGGTTATACGAATCTCGAAATGACGCCCGGGATTGGCAGTGGCCTCAAATGGGTGAACGCATCCTATAATTCGGTCCACGGCAAAATTGTCAGCAGTTGGAAGCTGGAGGGCGACAAGTTCACCTGGAAGGTAACCATTCCTCCCAATGTTTCCGCTGTTCTACATGTACCCGGTTTGCTGAAAGGTAAGAAGGACAGCGAGCCTGGCGCGAGGTATGGAAGTACTCTTATCGCGGGCAGTGGCGATCATGTTATTCAGTCGCGTATTTACCCGAAATAGTCGCCATTAATAGATTTACTAAAGTTCAAAAACACCAATAAAACAATATGCGTAGCCTTCTTTGCTTAATGATCGTTATCAGTGCTGTCAGCATCGCAAGTGCTCAAACCTGGAAGCAAGGCATCCTCACAGACGAATTTATCTACGAAAAAGCACCCTTTCCCGAGTGCCATGCCTCCACCATAGCCGCTACCGATAAAGGGCTGATCGCCGCATTCTTCGGCGGCACTAAAGAACGGAATCCGGACGTGGGCATTTGGGTATGTCGTAAGGATAAGGACAGCAATACCTGGACCGCTCCGGTTGAGGTGGCAAATGGTGTTCAGGCCGATGGCAAACGCTTCGCCTGCTGGAACCCGGTGCTATACCAGGTTCCCGGTGGCGAGCTGCTGCTGTTCTATAAAGTTGGTCCGAACGTAGCCGGGTGGAAAGCATATCTTATCACGTCGCGTGACGCGGGCCTGACATGGTCGAAGCCGCAGAGCCTCCCGGAAGGTTTTCTGGGACCGGTAAAGAACAAGCCCGTGCCGCTTGCCAATGGAACCTTGCTGTGTCCCTCAAGTACCGAGGGCAATGGCTGGAAAGTCCACTTCGAGCTTACAGCTGATAATGGAAAGACCTGGAAGAAGATCGGCCCGATCGCGGGTAACGGCATAGACGCTATACAGCCGAGTGTACTCTTTCACAAAGACGGCCGTCTGCAGATCCTGTGCCGCAGCAAGAACCGCGTCGTGGCAGAATCATGGTCTTCGGATCAGGGACTGACCTGGTCGCCGCTGGCTCCGACCTCTCTGCCGAACAATAACTCGGGAACAGATGCTGTTACACTGGCGGATGGACGTCAGCTGATAGTATATAACCACGTGAAGACCCCGGAGGGAGAGAAGAAAGGCGCCCGTACGCCGCTGAACGTTGCCGTATCCGACGATGGCAAGACCTGGCAGGCAGCGTTGATCCTCGAGGATTCACCGATCAGTCAGTATTCATATCCTTCAGTAATTCAAACACCCGATGGCTTTGTTCATATTGTATATACCTGGCGCCGTGAGCGAATCAAATACGTTAAATTAGATCCTTCCAAACTTCAACTTAAACCTATAGAACATGAGCTCTGGCCGTAACCTGTTGCTGTTGTTATTTGCCATGCTGTCGCTTACGGTAAGCGCGCAGTATCCGGGGGCGCTCAATACCGATAATGCATTCCGCGAGCCTCTTGTGGATGTGCTGCATACAGTAGAGAAACGTTTCGGTGTAACGCTGAAGTATCCGGAAGACCTGGTGAAAGACCGCTGGGTTACGTATGCCAAATGGCGGTTCCGCGGTGGTGATGTAGAGAAGACGCTTACCAACATCCTCTCGTCGCTGGACCTTGCCTACACAGCCGCCGGCGATAAGACCTATAAGATAAAAGTATACGAATATTCACGGTGGAAGCCGGAGGACGGCAGGAACCAACTGAACTACCTGGCCTCATTATACCACGATTCAGCAAGCTGGAACGTGCGTAAGAAGACGCTGCGCGCGTGTATGTACGAAGCGCTCGGTCTTTCACCCTTGCCCGCCAGGCCAATGTCGAAACCTATCATTACCAACAAGCGGGTGATGAACGGGTACACCGTTGAGAACATCGCGATCGAGACGTTGCCGGGGCTGTACATCTGCGGCTCGCTGTACCGTCCGCTGAAGGCGAAGGGCAAACTCCCGGTAGTGCTGAATCCTGACGGCCACTTTGCCAACGGACGCTACCGGCCGGACAGTCAGTATCGCTGCGCGATGCTGGCGCGTATGGGCGCGCTTGCCTTTAGCTACGACCTGTTTGCATGGGGAGAATCGTTGCTGCAGTTCAAAGGCGAAGACCACCGGCGCAGCCTGGCAATGTCTGTACAGGCGCTCAACAGCATCCGTATACTCGACTACCTGCTGTCACTCAAGGAAGCCGACCCGAAGCGTGTAGGCATTACGGGAGGTTCTGGCGGAGGCAGCCAGACGATGCTTATAACCGCGCTCGATAACCGCATCACCGTGAGTGTACCTGTAGTAATGTTGTCATGCTACTTCAGTGGTGGTTGCCCTTGCGAAAGCGGAACCGGTGTTCATCTCTGCGGCGATGGTACAGACAATCCCGAGATAGCAGCTATGGCAGCGCCACGCCCACAGCTTGTTATCTCTGACGGCAAGGACTGGTCTGACCACGTACCCGAAATAGAATATCCCTATCTCCAAAATATGTATGGATACTTCGGTAGCCGTAACAACGTGCAGAATGTACACCTGGCCAACGAAGGACACGACTACGGCATATCGAAACGTCTTGCCATGTATTCGTTCCTCGCCGAACATCTTGGTCTGGATATCCACAAGATCCAGGACGTATCCGGCAAGATAGACGAGTCTGCCTGTACGATAGAACCGGAAGCCGCGATGTATGTATTCGGCGATAAAGGCGAGCGTCTGCCTGCCAACGCAATAAAGAACTTCGGCGAGCTCGAGAAAGTATTTGCCAGCGCCACGGCTCAATCACAAACCAAATGAAGCTACCACCTGAACATACCAGCCGGAGACAGTTCATTCGCCAGGCCATGACCGCGGCAGCTGGCAGCGCATTGACGTTATGGCTGCCGGATACATACGGCAAAACATTCTATACACCGACAGACGAAACACCCCAGTACCGCATCTCCGTATGCGACTGGATGATCCTGAAACGGCAGAAGCTCGGCGCCTTCGACCTTGCTAAAGACATAGCCTCAGACGGAGTAGAAGTAGATATGGGTGGATTGGGCAATCGCGAAACCTTTGACAGCAAGCTCGGCGATCCCGTTATACGCCAGCAGTTTCTGGATAAGAGTCGTGAAGCAAACGTGGCGATAAGCTCGATAGCCATGTCTGGTTTCTATGCGCAGTCGTTTGCCGAACGCGACGGGGTACAACGAATGGTACAGGATTGTATCGACACGATGAAGGCTATGAATGTAAAGACAGCATTTCTGCCGATGGGAGTGAAGGGCGATCTTATCCAGTATCCCAATCTTCGCCCGGCTATCGTAGAGCGCCTTAAAGCTATAGCCCCGGAAGCAGAGAAGGCCGGCATAGTAATCGGCATCGAAACAGCGCTGGATGCCCACGGAGAAGCAAAGCTGCTGGATGATGTCGGTTCTTCCGCCATACAAAGTTATTTCAACTTCGGCAACGCACTACAGGCAGGTCGATCAGTCGAAAAAGAGCTTAAGACCCTGGGCAAAGACCGGATCTGCCAGATCCACTGCACCGATACCGACGGCGTCTGGCTGGAAAACAACACACGCCTCGACCTCAAATCTATCCGCAAAACACTCGACCGCATGCACTGGACCGGCTGGCTCGTAGTAGAACGCTCCCGCGACGCCAAAGACCCCCGCAACGTAAAATGGAACTTCGGCGCGAATGTGAAATATCTGAAGGCTGTTTTTCAAAACTGATATTGACGCAAGGTTAGAACTGACGCAACATGAGTGGAGCAAGTCACAAGCCATGGCGCAAGTCTGTGACTTGTGCCTAGCATGCCGATTTCTGTGACTGCACTGGTCACTAGAATTGGCGCTGTCTGTGACTTGCCGTGCCCCGAGTAACTCGGCGGTGCCCAGCATGCCGCAGTCTGTGACTGCAGTGGTCACTTATATTTACGATTGCACGTTATATATCAGAGGTAACGCTAGCTAAGAATTGGCGCAAGTCTGTGACTTGTGCCCAGCATGCCGCAGTCTGCGACTGCCGTAACCCCTTATTTAAACCAGTATAACCTCCAACACCTTCTCCGGCAACCCTGCATAGTTCACAGCGCTGCTATAAAGATAATGTTCCGGTGATAATACAATGCCTGCTTCTACCGGATTATTGTGAATATACTTTAAAGTTTGTGTAATCGACTCATTAGTCGCAAGCTCAATCGGATGGTTGTGCTGCTGCCAGAACTGATAGTTCATATTATTGCTGTTAGCCTTACCCGCTCTTTCAAATAGCCATATTAATAATTCCTTCCGGCTCTCTTCTGGATTATTCTTTATAGCTTCAATCAGTCTCTTTGCCGTAAACTTCTTCATGTCTCCAATAGTACCATCCAAACTCCTGTCGCCATTTCTTGCTATAATCAGGTGAGCATGACTTGTCATGATGCAATATCCATAAACTTCCAGTCCTTTATTTTGCTGGCAATACCTTAAGCTTTCTAACAGGATGTCTTTATATTCTTTTCGAATAAATATGTCCAACCATTGAATGACAGTGAAGGTCACGAAGTAAGGTTTATCCTGATCTTGGATTTTATATTTACGACTCATGGAGTCAGTATACGGGAAAGTATATAGATTAGATACAGTTGTTAGAATAAATGACCACAGCAGTCACAGACTGCAACATGATGGGCACAAGTCACAGACTTGCGCCAACTGCCAGCTAGCGTTTACCCCTGATAAATAAGGGCTAAAGTCGCTATATAATTGACTTGCACTATTACATGAGCATAGTCTAGAACTATTCAATAAGATATAATCTCCGCACCAAATACCGCTAGCCTACGCCATCGCCGGATCCGTAACCCCTTCCTTACCAGTCTCAACCCTCCCCGCATAACGCCGCTCAAAAGTCTGAACGCCGATCACACGCACGCTGAAATCATACCAGCCGTGGCTGCCTGATAGGTCCAGCACGATCATATCGTTATCACTGGCGGCAAGGGGTTTGCTGAGGCTGTTTTTCTTGTAACCGTGGTCTATGATCTCCAGTTGTATCGGGTTGTTGCTGTTATTGATCAGGCGTACATCGATATTACCGGTGAGAGATTTGCCACTGCGGCTGTATACGCACGCTACATCCAGCGCAGGGTCCTGGGCTGTACCGGCAAGCTCGCGATAGAAGCCGTTGGGGCCGTGGATGCAGAGGTGATATCTGCTGCCTTCGAAGTGGTGTAGTGGCCAGGTGTCCGTAAGCAGGTCACCGGCTTTGACGGCGTAGTTCCAGTTGCGCATGGTGTCGCCTTTGTATTTACCGGGAGCGTATACATTGTATGGCGCACCGGCAGCTGTGTCGGCGAAGACCTCGTTACGGGCTTCGAACTCAACTTGCAATGTTTTACGGTCGGCAGAAAGTTTACCGTCGACATATAGCTCATAAGGCAACGCCCGGGACGCACGCGTGCCCGGTTCCTGCCGTGGCATATACTGCGACTGCTTCGGATCACGGGTTAACGCATCGATATCCGATTGCGTCAGCGCATGATAGCCGGTAGGATTCTGCTTGAACTTTGCCTGGTGAATACTTTCGATAAAGGGCTCTCTCTTTACAAACTCGGGCAGCGTGATCTTCTCGCCCTGGTAAGGAAGGAACACCGATGTAAGATCGCCACACACCGTACGGCGCCAGGCGCTGATGTTGGTTTCTTCTATTTTCTTGTCGCCCTTCTGCGAGAGGAACTTCTCGAGAAACTGCAATATGGATGTATGGTCGAATACCTCAGAGCATACGGCCCCACCGCGACTCCACGGCGAAGCGATGACCAACGGAACACGATAACCAAGACCGATAGAGCCGGCGCGGAAGTCGCCTTCTGCACGGCCGGTCTTGTCCTGCTCCAGTGTTACATACTCAACGGCAGCATCGATACCTTCCGATACCTTGCCGCTACCCGGCTTATTGGGGTTCGGCGCGGTGAACGGCGGCACGTGATCGAAGTAGCCGTCGTTCTCGTCATAGCACAAAATGAATATCGTTTTCTTCCATACCTCGGCATCCTGTGTCAGGATATCGAGTACTTCGGATAAATACCAGGCACCATACCACGGCGCGCCGGGGTGATCGGAGAAATTCTCAGGCGCTACCAGCCAGGATACCGTGGGCAGCTTCTTGTTTTTCACGTCTTCGCGGAACTGGTACAGCACATCGCCCTTGGGTATGTTTACCTCGCGGTCGGTATTACCATCGCGATAGCGCAGCGGCGTGAGCTCGTGATAGGCCGGATCGTTTACGTTGGTTACGAAGGCACGTTCGTGCAACGCCTTCTCGCGTGGGGTAAGCTTGTTATAATTGTCCGGTGTATATTTCTTCAGTTCCTCGCGTGACATAGCGAGGGCGGTACGTTTGTATTTAAGCTGCTCACGCGCAGCCTCGGTCTCTTTGCCGTTCTCCGGTAGCGACTTCAGCTTCTTCTCGATCTCTTTTACGTCGGCAGTCAGCTGCTTTATCTTCTGCGGTAAAAACTTCATGTAGGCCGGCAGGAACTTGACGTGATATTGCTCGAACCATTCTATCGGGTTATCCGTGAAGTTAGCCAGCCAGGCATCCTGCTCGGATGTAAAGCCCACGCCGACGCTGATCTCGTTCTGGTAGATCTTCCACGCGATGTTTGCATCCTCGAGTCTTTCGGGAAAAGTAGTCCACTTCACCCACTTGTCATAATCCAGGTCTTCATTACGCACATTGGCATGATCTGCGGCTTTCTGGTTAGCCCTTACCGTACCTGTCCATAGATAAAGACGGTTGGGAGTTGTGCCGGTAAGCGACGAGCAGAAGTTCTGATCGCACACTGTGAACGCATCGGCCAGTGAGTAGTAGAACGGGAGGTCTTCGCGTGTATAATAACCCAGTGTAAGCGGCATTTCGGCAAACTCGGGATTGCCTGCCTTCTTCGCTTCAAGCCACTGATCGTATTTACCATCGTTGCGCGCATCTACCTGGTTGGTCCAGGAGTGGGGCAGGGAGCCCATCCACGTGGCGCGGGTATCTTTAATATTGAGACGGAAGGGCGCATAGGTCTTTCCTTCAGCATTGGTCTGCAGCCACACGGGCTTTTTATCCGGCAGTGTGATCGCACGTGGATCGTTGAAGCCGCGAACGCCTTGAAGTGATCCATAGCAATGATCGAACGAGCGGTTCTCCTGCATAAGGATCACGACATGCTCGGCATCCATAAACGTACTGCCCGGTGCGGGGTCTATCGATAGTGCGCGTGCGATAGAAGGGGGAAGCATGCCCGAAAGGCCGGCGGCGCCTGAGAGCATGGCTGCTTTCTTTAAAAAGTCTCTGCGAGTTTCCATATAGTAAACAGCATCTTTATCAAAGATCCTGTGCGCTAAAAGTATAATAATCCCGCTATACTTCCGGCTGCATCCGTGGGATTTAAAAATAAGATAATGTCCAAATAACTTCTTTAAAAGGCCTTATTCCATTATCCAAGACTTATCCCGCTGTCAGAACATGCCATTATAAGAACATTAAAATGTTAACCGTCAATTGATTTTTAGTCTGGTTTACCTTAACATTATCACATATTTGAGCCAGATCGGTGAACCAGTTCCATGACCATACGGATGAAGCGCTTCTGAGTTTAATTCAGAATGGCGATAAAATGGCGTTCGAAGAGATCTACAACAGGCACTGGCGCCGGCTTTATGTAGCTGCTGTTAAAGTATTGAAATCAGACGCCGAGGCGCAGGAAATTGTTCAGGATCTGTTTCTGAAACTTTGGGTAAGGCGCGAGGATCTTAAGATCTTAAATCTTTCACATTACCTCATGGGCGCAGTGAAGAAGAAAATAGTCGACTCCATGCGATCTAAAATTGTGGAAGAAAAGTACTGGAGTTACTATAAAGCATTCGTCCCCCAAAGCTTTGAGCAAACAGAAAGCACCGTATCATTTAATGAGCTGAATCACGAAATCCAGCAAGCCATTGAGCAATTGCCAAAGAAATCTCAGATTGTGTTTAAGCTAAATAGAATTGAGGGAAAGTCTGTTCCTGAAATCGCTGAGTTCCTAAAATTATCCGAGCGGGCCATCGAGTATCATATCACCAGGTCCCTGAAGCACCTCCGATCGCATTTGAAAGACTTCGTTCTGCTTATTATCATGTTATCATATAAATAAAGACTGCCGTCTGCTTCCGGCGGTTACGCCCCGTTGAGGCCATCCCGGTTCCATAAGCAGCCAATTCTGGCTTGCCCATTACCTACCCGGCAGCCAAAGAACGTTATGCCTTAAAATCTTTAAAAAATATTTAATATTCTCTTTACGGTAAACTCCGATCTCTTCGACTTAGTAAGTGCCAAAGGGCATTATAGTGTATTAAGTTAAAGTTACCCGGATGACAAAAGAACAGTTTGACAACATTCTGCAAAGATATCTACGTGATCAATGCACAGCGGAGGAAATTCGATTTGTTGAGAATTGGATTGAAAATATTCAACAATCGGCCGACGAATTAACCATACCGGACGACAAAAAGGAAATCATAAGAGATAAGATCTGGGCAAATATGAGTTTTGCTGACGACCAGGTACTGGCAGATTCACCTACCAATAATGGTCTCAGCAGTTGGAAATGGGCACGGCGAATAGCCGCTTCTATTGCTTTAATTGCTGCTTCTGTGTTCCTCTTCTATAAGTATTCTGACACATCAACGTCAACAAGAGAAATAGCATTCGAAGATGCCGGCACGGAGGTCGTCACATACGCAAATTCCACAAACAAGCCTGAGCTGATACACCTGGAAGACGGAAGCACAGTCCTTGTCCATCCCGGAAGCCAGATAAAATACCCAAAAACATTTGGCAACAAAAGAGAAGTAAGCCTCTCCGGCGAAGCCTTCTTTCAGGTTGCGAAAGATCCTCAGCATCCGTTTTATGTATACTCCAACGAGGTAACAACGAGAGTTCTGGGCACCAGCTTCCTGATCAAAGCATATGAACATCAGGAAAACATAACGGTCTCGGTAAATACCGGAAGGGTTTCAGTAACATCTAAACCACCTGTCGCTGGTACAGAAAGCCTCAACGAAGAGTTAATTCTGACCCCCAATCAACAGGCGATTTATCTGAGAGATAAAGGCACCGTCGAAAAACAGCTCGTCGACAATCCGCGCGTCCTGCATGAGGATGAACCCATGGATATCGCCTATACAAACGAGCCCGCCACAAAGCTCTTTAAAACGCTTGAAAGAATGTATGGCGTAACCATAAAATACGATGAAGGTACGCTGGCTAACTGCAACATCACAACGGAGTTAACGAACGAAGGTCTGTTTGAACGTATGGATGTAATCTGTCTTGTACTTGGTGCTAAATACAGAGTAGAAGATGCGGTGATCATCGTGGAATCCGGTGGATGCTCTGACTGATCTTAAAAAAGAACTATTAATCAATAAAAACCAAACCAACCGCCTATGACAATAGGAAACACTACTAACGTGGCTGGAGAAGTCTCTCCGTCGCCCATCCCTCATACTCTTCTGAAAGAGCAGATTCTTTAGGTAATCTAAAATAAAAACATTTAATTCTATGAACGAACCCAGACTTAATCAGCAAAGGTTACTGTTTCTTATGCGGGTGATATTCTTCCATGCACTGATAGCCTCTTTCTCCATGGTTATGGCGAACGCAGCCGATAGCCGTGGGCAGGATATATTAGATCGTAAGGTCTCTATCAACGTGGATGGTGCAGAAGTTCAGGACGTACTCAAACTTATTGGCAAGCAGGCAAAAGTAAAATTCACCTATAGCCCGCAACGAATTCCAATTCATGACAAGGTTACCTTCCACTTTACAGACGTAAAACTGGTCGATGCCCTCAATGTTATATTAAGTACCAATATAGATTATGAAGTTGTAGGAAAAGAACAGATTGCGTTAAAACCTTTTGAAGCCGCAACGAACGCAAGTGATGGAACCACGGAGATTTCCTCCCGAACGGTGGATATAACCGTTTCAGGAAAAATAACAGACCCTACGGGAAACGCTTTACCGGGGGTTAGCATTATCCTGGCGGGAACAAGCAATGGTACCAGCTCCGATGCCGATGGTAAATACACCATCAATGTGCCTGATCAAAATAGCGTCCTCAGATTTAGTTTCATCGGATTTGCATCACAGGATGTAACGGTTGGCAATCGTACTTCCATAGACGTTGTTCTTGAGGAAGATGTAAGCCAATTGGGTGAAGTGGTGGTAACAGCATTCGGCATAGAAAAGGAACAGAAGAAACTTGGATATTCCGTGACACAGGTGAAGGGCGATGAGATCCAGACAACAAGGGACCCGGCTTTTATGAACGCCTTAACCGGCAAAGTTGCGGGTGTTGTTATACAGTCACCAAATGCAGGTCCCGGTGGATCGACCAGGGTGCTGATCCGAGGTAATTCAACATTCGGCGGCAGTCGCCAGCCACTGTATGTAATTGACGGCGTGCCTATGGACAATACTTTCAGAAGCGGCACCGGAGATCCTACGGACGTCAACGGCGGAAATAGTTCAGGAATACAAACCAGTGACGGTCTCGCGAACCTGAACCCTGACGATGTGGAGTCGATCACGGTGTTAAAGGGAGTCAGCGCCGGAGCGCTCTATGGGAACCGCGCACAAAATGGTGTTATCCTGATCACGACCAAAAAAGGACAAAAGAACCAGGGGCTGGGTGTTACATTCAACAGTAACACCGTGGCGGAAACGCTGGTGCCGTATAACGATATACAATACGTGTATGGACGAGGAGAGGGGAATCAGCCCTATCCGTCGGTCGTTAATAGCTATCAAAGCGGCGAATCGTGGGGAGCAAAATTCGGAAGCACGCCTACTTTCATAGATTTCGATGGTAGCACCAGAGCGTACACGCCTCAGAAAATGAAAGACAACTTTAAACGGTTCTTCGGCACAGGAGTTTCGACCACAAATTCGTTGGCATTAGCCGGAGGCAGCGATAAAAGCACATATCGGCTATCGCTCTCCAATGCCTATAATTCATCGCCAATGCCTAATGCGAACTACAAAAGGAATAATATTTCATTCAGAGGAACCTCGGATATAGGAAAGAGACTTCATGCGGATTATAAAATCGATCTTTCCCGTACCGACAAATCGCAACCCCTGGTAGGTACCGACGACAGAGGCTCTTACGGAATATCCTTTTCCAGAATGTCCAACACTACAGACATCCGGACCCTGGACGAAAAAGATGCAAATGGCGGCTTTATATACCAGTACAAAAATCCATACCTGAGCAAGGAGAAAGTATTTGGAAAAGATCACCGCGATAGAGTTATATCAGCCATTAACCTGAAATATGATATAGCAGATTATCTGAATTTTGTAGTAAAAGGCGGCGTAGATATTTCAAATGCGAATACGCTCTTCGGAATTCATCCCAATAACATTTGGGATCAGCAGGGAAAAATGGTAACCAACACGCAAAAGATTGAAGAAGACAACGTGATGGCCATGCTGAACTTCAACAAAAACTACGGCGACTTTTCTGTAAACATCACTGGCGGAACAAATGCCCGGTACTATAAGTTTTCAAGTGTAAACCTGGAGGGGAACACCTTTATCACTCCTGATCTGATTGATCTATCGAACATGAAAACCAAACTGATCGACCCTCCCGGAGCTCAACAAAAGAAAGTAAACTCCATTTTCAGTTCAGCACAATTCGGATACAGAAACTACTTATTCTTAGAGGCAACCGGTCGTCAGGATTGGAACTCTGCTTTGGCAAAAAAAGCAGCGGGTACTTCTCAGGATGGATTGTTCTACCCATCTGCTAATTTAAGTTATGTCTTTACAGAACACCTGGCAGACATTATGCCTGCCTTCCTCTCTTCGGGCAAAGTGAGAGCGTCTGTAGGGAAAGTAGGTAGCGATCAAAACCCTCACCAGTCAGACCTGGCATTCAGCGTTACCAATACAGTAAATGGAGTAGCAACCGCTGTTATCAACAACGCTTCGTTGCCTCCTGCTAAACTCAAACCTGAGGCTACTACAGAAGTAGAGTTCGGTACCCAACTTGGATTCTTACAAAATCGTCTGAACGTTGACTTCGCGTGGTACAATAAGGAAACAAAAGATTTCCTGCTGGCGGCCCAGATATCAAATGCGAACGGCTATTCTTCTACATACATGAATGCCGGATCCATGCGCAATCGCGGTTTTGAGTTAATGATCTCCGGTACTCCGATACAAAAGAGTGACTTCTCATGGGAGGCAAGTTTGAACATGGCACAAAATCACAACCTGGTACTTAGCCTGACCGATCAGCTAAAAGAAACAGGGGTTAGCTTTGGAAACAATATCATCGCCATGGCCGGGCGTCCGTTCGGTGGTATATACGGAACCTCTTATGAGAAAAACGCCCAGGGACAAGACGTTTATCAGGCCGTTGATACAAATGCTGATGGTATTAATGATGCCGTGGTTCGAAAAAAACAGAATAACAATGTATACCTCGGCAACGGTAACCCTAAAATCACGGGAGGCCTTACCAATACGTTTCATTACAAACGGGTAAGTTTAAGCTTTCTCATCGACGCTCAATTCGGGGGATCAATTTATTCGACCACGAACAAGTGGGCTAAATTCTTTGGTTTAACAAAGGAAACATTGCAGGGCAGGGACGGAGAATATGTTCCAACCGGCGTTATGGACGACGGCTCCCAGGTGCAACTGCCTTATAGTCCCTTCTATCAATACAACGGTGGCGGAACACTCGCTTATACTGCTGATGAATCGCATGTATATAAGAATGACTTCATCAAGTTCCGCCAGGTATCACTGGGCTACAGCTTACCGCCTGCTTTCCTGAACAAAACAAGATTAACTGCCGTGACGTTTCAGTTGATTGCCCGTAACCTGTTCTATCTTAAGAAAACTGCTCCGATGATCGATCCCAATTCAAGCGATTCAATAGGGGGTGGCTATGGCTATGAAAGCGGAGCGTTGCCAGCCAGCAGGACATATGGCTTCAATCTCAATGTTCAGTTTTAAGCATGAACCTTATAAATGATATCCCAATGAAAAATATATTCAGAAAGTATTTTAAGATTATCATTCTGGTACCTGTATTATGGTCGTGCGATAACGGATTTGGAGATTTTAATCAGAATCCGGTTACCGTATCAAATATCGACCCTGCCTTACTATTCTCAGGATCCGTTGTAAACGCAGCGAACTATGACCCCGAACAGTTAACAAGCTACTATCACGGCTTCATGCAATACGGCTGGTCAGACTTTTGGTTTGGTATTGCCTATCAATTATATGATGGAACATCCAGCAGGGTATGGGGACGATACTATGGCACTGTTCTTAAAAATCTGGAATACGCGGTAAGCGAGCTTAAGACATCCACTAATGCAACGAACACCTATCAGGCATCAAGAGTATGGAGGGTGTTTATCTATCAAAAGCTCACCGATATGTATGGAGATATCCCCTATAGCCAGGCAGCAAAGGCCTTTGAAACGGGCGTATTCACACCAGTATATGATACTCAGCAATCGATCTATACAGATCTTATAAAAGAGCTGCGGGAAGCGAGAGATGCGTTTGATGTAACCGCTAACGGGGTGCAGGGCGACCAGTTCTATGGAGGCGATGTTCTCAAATGGAAGAAGCTGGCGAATTCAATGTTATTAAGAATTGGAATGCGTCTGAGCAAGGTCGATCCCACACAAGCGTCTGCATTAGTTAAGGAGGCCATTGCAGGCGGCGTTATGACCAGCAGTGCCGACGAGCCGATTGTTATCTATGATGGCACAACACCAAATGGGTTTTACGAGAACTTGGGAGATCAACATTTTCATTTACAGAAAACACTGGTGAGCTATATGATCAATAGCAATGATCCAAGGTTGCGTATCTATGGCGCTTACTACAAAACACAGCAAACCAATGACACTATCCCGGCTACCAAAGCTGATCTGTTAGCGCACGCCTGGGATATCAATTCGAAAGTTTCAGCAACAAATGCAGACTCCGTAACCAGGGTTCGGTACGACCTTTTCCACCTGCAAAATCTTCCATACTATCATTTTCCATATTCACAGGTAGAGTTCCTTCTGGCGGAGGCTGTTTTAAGAGGCTATACCACGGGCTCAGCTTCGGATCATTACAAAGCAGCGGTGACCTCGCATATGCAGATAATGTCGTCGTTAGCCCCCAGCAACCCAATCAGCAGTGCGGAGATCAGTGAATATCTGGCGGATAACGCGTTGTCGGGAACAGAAGAACAACAGATTGAACAGGTAAGCAATGAGTTCTGGATCTCAGGATTTCTGTTTCAGGCAGAAGAGGTATGGTCGCACTGGAGAAGAACGGGCTATCCTGCTTTAACTCCCGTTCCGGCAAGTTATATTCCGGTGACAGGCGTCGGAGGCAGTAATTCCCCCGGCGTGATCCCAAGAAAGATGGCATATCCTCAAAGCGAATTTACCTATAACATCGCCAATGTAACTTCCGCACTGGCCGCTTATGGCGGAGCCAACGACTTTAATCCCAAAGCCCGCGTTTGGTGGGATAAAGAGAATTAATCAAAATACACAACCCTGGGATGTGAATCACATGCCAGGGTTACTTTGGGTTACCCACCGTATGACATTCCCACGTTGCTATTCATCCCATCCTGACCAGCCTGGATACCGATACTAAACCTGTATTTGAAGCTAAAGGCAACTTTCCAGGCTAATCGTTGACTAATCCGCAAAATAATAGCTATTTGGCCATCGTAAAACTCCACGATGATAGTCGCCAACAAAGTCTTTATACTGCTCCAGTCCGGGCATACGGATACAAAACAAACACTGTACACGGAACGCCTGAAGAACATCCCCGTTGCAGCAGGCGCCGCGGTAGAGTTCCTTACGCTCGATAGCCATGACGATATGGCCGCTATCCTGGCACAGCACGGACTTACCGCCAGTAAACACTATGCCCCCGAAACAGCGTATGATGCAGCCCGCGCAGCCGCGCATATACAGGTCTGGCAAAAGGCCCTGCAGGAGAAACACGAGCGTATCCTGATCCTGGAAGAAGGCTTTCTTCCGGAAAGCGATCATTATCACATACTCGACGCCACTGACGGCGGATGGGATATGCTGTACCTGGGCCGCGAAACCGAGGGAGGCGACTTTCCCTCACCACACACCGGCCTCGTATTTCCGGGGTATAGCGACGGCGCGTTTGCCTACATGCTCACAAACAACGCGCTTGGCATACTGGACACATCCGGCTATAAAAGCAACGTCATGCCTGTGGGCGAGATCCTGTCGGTAATGCACGGTGCACACCCAGACCCGGCCGCAGGTGAGCTGTTCACGGCGCGGATCGCCACGCTGGCACCAATGAAGAGCTTTATCATAAAGGAGCAGTTCCAACCGTGGCAGGCGGGTTACACACCGTTACACCGCAGCCTGTACAGATTGGGCACACCGGAAGGAGCGCTGGCCATAAAACAATATATAAACGCACAGATCTTACAACGCGAGTACGACCTGATCTGCGATGAACCCATAGACAATGTTTACTCATTTCCACTATTCACTCCGTTGTTCTGCCAACACCTTATCGAAGAAGCCGAACACTTCGGAAAATGGACAAGCTACCGTGGTGAAGGCCGGCCCGCTACAGACATCAACCTCAGCTCGCTCGGTCTCCAGGAAACCTATGCCGCGATCACTCAAAAATATCTCTACCCACTGCTGGCGCATAAATACCAATTGCAGGGCGACGGCTGGAAAAAGTTGACCTCACAGAACTTCGTGGTACGCTACCAGTCAGAGGAGCAGGGGCACCTCGGGCTGCATAACGATGGCAGCTACCTTTCCATGGTCGTGGCGCTCAATACCGACTTCGCCGAAGGCGGCACGTGGTTTCCGAAATTCAAAAAGCTGATCCGTCATGAACAGGCAGGCTATGCGTCGGTACACCCGGGCCTCGTAGGATACCTTCACGGTGCACGACCGATAACACGCGGACGGCGCTACATTCTTGCCTCGTTTTTCTTCTCCAAAAACCATCACCCGCTGCTGGAAGATCTGTATTGAAAAACGTGTCACCCGGATAGGCCTCTTATCACCTTTTTTCCTTTATCTTCGCTAGACACGGGCACAACCCCATCGACTTCGGAGAGCCCGTGGATAGCGTATGCGTAAAAAAGTAAAGGTATTGATCGTCGATGATTCAGCGCTGGTGCGGCAAAGGCTCACCCAGATACTGGAGGCCGATCCCGAGATAGAAGTGATAGCTACAGCCGGCGACCCGTTTATTGCAGCAAACAAGCTCAGGACCGAAGTACCCGATGTTATTACCCTCGACGTGGAGATGCCCAAAATGGATGGCATCACCTTCCTGCGGCGTCTCATGTCGCAGCATCCTATACCCGTCGTGATCATCTCCAGCCTTACCGAAAAGGGAACCGAAACCGCCTTACGCGCGCTCGAATGCGGTGCCGTCGACTTTATACCCAAATCACAACTGGCCATTTACACGCCGGCAGAAGATCAGCAGACCTTTGTCTGCGATGTGATAAAAGTCGCCGCGCGCGTTACGCCGAAACGAAAAAGTGTGACCGCGCCGTTGACAGTAGCCCCCAAGTTGTCATCGGATGTGATCCTGAAACCCGTTGTAAACAAGAGCATGATCCAGACCACCGAAAAAGTAGTAGCCGTGGGCGCTTCTACAGGTGGCACGGAAGCGCTGCGTGTTTTCCTGGAAGCTCTTCCCCTCGACAGCCCCGGCATAGTGATCGTGCAACACATGCCGGAGATGTTTACGCGGCAGTTTGCAAACCGGCTCGACAGTACCTGCAAGATCAGTGTAAAAGAGGCTGCGCATGGCGACACCGTATTGCGCGGGCATGCGCTGATTGCTCCTGGTAACCGCCACATGCTGCTGAAACGCAGCGGTGCACGCTATTACGTGGAGATCAACGACGGCCCCCCGGTAAACAGACATCGTCCCTCGGTAGACGTACTGTTCCGTTCAGTAGCCCAGTACGCCGGACGCAACAGCACGGGGATACTGATGACAGGTATGGGCGACGATGGCGCAAAGGGCTTACTGGAAATGAAAACAGCCGGTGCGATGACTATTGCCCAGGATGAAAAAACGTCGGTAGTATTCGGCATGCCGAAGGAAGCCATCCGTATCGGCGCCGCCACAAAGGTACTCGCGCTCGACGATATGGCGGCAGCGGTAGTACGCGGGTAAATCAATCATCGACAACGACTCGCAAACGTTAGCCCTGATACCCTGTTTGTTACTCCGCAACATTTGATCTATGTTTGGACCACAATCCGGTGGTATGGAAACACGTGTACTTATTATTGACGACGAAGAAAACCTTCGTAAACTACTGGCCCGCATAATCCAGCTGGAAGGATATACCGTCCTCGAAGCAGGCTGCGTGAAGGACGGACTTAAGGTGTTGCAGAAAGACCGCGTACACGTAGTGATCTCCGACGTTAAGCTACCGGATGGCAACGGTGTCGATCTCACAGCCAAAATAAAACAACTGTATCCCGCCATAGAAGTAATCGTGATCACGGCCTTTGGCACGATAGAGAATGGCGTAAAGGCCATCAAGAACGGAGCCTTCGATTATATCACCAAGGGAGACCACCAGGAGCGTATCATACCGCTGTTACACAAGGCTTCCGAAAAAGCATTGCTGCAACATAAAGTGCTCAACCTCGAGCAGAAGCTGCGCGACCGCCTGGGGCTGCCCAATATACTCGGCAACAACAAGCTGCTGCGCCAGTCGCTGGACCTGCTGAAGAAAGTAGCCCCAACCGACACCACGGTTCTGCTCCTGGGCGAGACCGGTACAGGCAAGGAAGTCTTTGCACAGGCGATACATTACGAAAGCGAGCGACGCAGCAAAAACTTTGTCGCCCTGAACTGCAGCGCGTTTCCCAAAGACCTGCTGGAAAGCGAGCTCTTCGGCCATACAGAAGGCGCATTCACCGGCGCCACAAAAGCCAAGCGCGGCTACCTCGAAGAAGCACACGAAGGCACACTCTTCCTGGACGAGATCGGAGAGATGAATATAGATCTGCAAGCAAAGCTGCTGCGCGTGTTGGAGACCGGTGAGTTCTATAGAGTAGGAGAGAGCAAACCCGTGCGTGTCAACGTACGCGTTGTGGCCGCCACCAATCGCGACCTTGAAAAGGAATCCGAAGCTGGCCACTTCCGCCGCGATCTTTTCTACAGACTCTCTGTATTCACCATAAGCCTGCCGGCGCTGCGCGAACGCAGAGACGATATCATGCTGCTGGCCGATTACTTTATACGGCAGTTCTCCGAAAAGACAAACAAACCCGTCCCCACAATGTCCGAAGGCTTTAGAAAAGCGCTGGAAGAACATTACTGGAAAGGTAACATACGCGAGCTCAAGAACGTAATGGAGCGGGCCGTTATCCTGAACGATCAACCGGAGCTCGAAGCATCCATCTTACCCTACGACTTCAACGTCCGGAATATCGACACCTCCGACGACAAGCTCGACCTGGCCACAGCCGAAAAACGTCACATCCAAAAAGTACTCGCCTACGCCCAGAACAACAAAACCAAAGCCGCCAAACTTCTCGACATCGGCCTCACCACACTCTACCAAAAAATAAAGGATTACAATCTATAGATAAGGCTCGCATGGGTAGGAATTGGCACAAGGTTGCCTAGGACTTGGCGCAAGTCTGTGACTTGCTGTGCCCCGAGAATCGGTGGTGCCCACCATGCTGCAGTCTGTGACTGCCGGAATCTTGAGTTGACGCAAGCCTATCGGGGTGTTATGCAACATTTTGGGAGAAGCAGCGTTTTGTAGAGATTAGGATACATTATTTATATGATGGCGTTTCCGGGCGCCAAACGTTGGGTGGATTTTAGGGAATACTTTAGGTAAAAACTCCGCTATTCTGCGGAGTCGGTTTCTGACGATTTTTAGGGATAATTCGGGGTGGACGAATGGAGGACAAGCGAAGGATGAGTGGAGGATAAATATATGCTCTTTATACGCATAGAGGAAAAAAAGGCGGCTCAAAAACAGGGTGACAAAAAACGCTTAGTTCCAACCGTTACCAAGAAGAATAATTATAAAGTAGATAATGTAAATGTACGGTTTCTCTCGCCATCCGGTGAAACCATAGCCCATGGGCAAGCTAATCCTATTAATAGCACTGACTGGGTATTCAAGCTACAGGCACCACCGGAGAAGGGCAGTACATTTATCGTCACGGCTACAGACGCCTTTGGCGTGCCTACAATAAGGCAGCTTCGCGTTTAACCGCGTCGATTCTTGTGAAAAAAAGGCGTCCCTCCCGATCGTCATCGGTATAGGGACACCGGATTACATATATTATACTGCTACCGCGAGCTTTTCAGCTTGCGTCGGCTTGTCATATCGCATAGCGGTGCACAAGCAGAATTTTCCTTTTGTGCGTTGCAATATGTCGTGGTTTACGCATGCTTCGCAGCCTTTCCAGAATTCGGGTTGCTGGGGCATTTCACAAAATGCTGTGGGGTGAAAGCCAAGCGCAGTATTGATCTTCATTACGGCCAGGCTGGTGGTTATGCCGACCAGGCTGGCGTTGGGATAGTTTTCTATGCAGTGGTCGAATACTGCTACCTTGAGCTTTTTGGCGATACCGTGCTCACGGAATTCTTCGGCCACGATGAGTCCGGATGTGGATACAAATTTTCCGTTGTCCCATAAAGCCAGATAGCAAAAGCCTGCCCAGCGACCATCTTCATGTGTAGCGATCATGGCCTGACCGGCTTCCATATAATGTATGATGGTATCCGGTGAGCGTTTTGCTATACCGGTGCCGCGGGCCGCGGCGCTCTTTTCCATTGTTTGAGATATAAGCTCCGCGAGGTGATGGTGCGAAGCATTGGCTTTTTCAATTATAAAATGGCAACTGTCTGCGTCCATGGTTTGAAATGATAATAATATGGTATGGGCATTGACAATTATTATACCAAGTGGATGTATATGCTTAGATAAGGAATTTTCGTGTGGTGCCCTTCGGTTTTGGAAGGGTTGATATGCGGAAATGGAAGGGTTGTGATTGGTGTAGTGCTTGGGCTTGCGCCAGCTAAATACCAACTTTCGTTGAGGTTCAGTCAAAGACTGAAACATGGTGGGCATCCCGAGTACTCGGGACAAACTTGCACCAAACCCTAGCCAAGCCTTGCGCTTGACTTTTATGATAGTACTTGCACCAGCCAGGGACAAGACACCCATCCTTCAAAAACCAAAAGAAAGCCTTCGGATTCCGAAGGCTTTTTTATTGGCCTAAAAACCACAACACTGATTTTCAGGCAATTACGGTGATCGGCATAGCTGTTGCCATTCGTGGTACAACGAAATTATGGAAAGCTATATGATCAACGAACGAATTGCACTGGTCATGCTCGAAGGGGAAGTGCCGGAAGCTGGTAACGACCCACACCACACCAAACAGTTTTACAAAGCCATACAGAACTTTGCCATCGGCACGCTGTCGCTTTGTGAGCAGAAAAAGTTTATCAAGCTGGAACGTCACCTCAAGGTTGCGCTGAAGCTGTTCAGGGAAGGGAATGATAACGTGCGCAACGGTATCATCAATGTGTACCTCTACACCCTGTCGCATTCGCTGGATAAAGAGAACCAGCATTCCAAATGGATAAATGCCTATATGCCGCACGAGCTTCAGTACGAGATCACACGGCAGCACAACACAAGCGCTATTTAATACGGGAACCTTTTAGATACTATTGATATGATGACACTCATTTTAACCGCGGCTGGCGTGATCTGCTTCGCCTTGTTCTTTAAATCGATCGACTACTTCGAAAAACTGTAACACTATGATCGCATTATTCATTATTGCCATACTGGTATTTGTATACCTGTGCTATGTCCTGATAAAACCTGAAAAATTCTAATTACATGAACCCGGAATTACTTGGAATACTCTTTATGTTCTTTGCCACGGTGGCGCTGGCTATTCCGCTTGGAAAATATATCGCGAAGGTATATGGAGGGCAACGAACATTTCTCGACGGTCTGTTCAATCCTATTGAAAGGCTGTTCTATAAAATCACCGGCATAAACGCCGCGCGCGAAATGTCGTGGAAGGAAAACCTGGTGGCATTGCTGATGATTAACCTGGTGTGGTTCTTCTGGGGCATGCTGGTACTGATGAACCAGGGCTGGCTGCCGCTGAATCCCGACGGCAATCCATCGATGACGCCCGACCTTGCATTCAATACAACGATAAGCTTTATCGTTAACTGTAACCTTCAGCACTATTCCGGCGAAACGGGCGTAAGCTATTTTTCGCAGGTATTCTGCCTGATGTTCTTCCAGTTCGTATCCGCGGGTAGTGGTATGGCTGCTGCGGCGATGATCTTCAAAGCGATGCAGGCCCGTGCGCTGGATACCCTCGGAAATTTCTACGACTTGTTTGTAAAAAGCTGCTTACGGATACTGATGCCGATCAGCCTTATCGTAGCCATTGTTCTGCTGATAGAAGGTGTACCGATGACCTTCCATGGTAAAGACACGATTACCACGCTGCAGGGCGATACCGTACAGGTTAGTCTCGGCCAGCCGGCAGCCTTCGTGCCCATTAAGCACGTGGGCACCAACGGCGGCGGTTACTTCGGCGCAAACTCGGCGCATCCGTTCGAGAGTCCTTCATACGTGACCAACATCACCGAGATGATAGCCCAGATGATCATACCCATTGCGATGGTATTCGCGCTGGGATATTTCCTGAACCGGAAGAAGCTTGGCTATATGATCTTCGGCGTGATGACGATCGGCTTTTTGCTGCTGCTTATACCTCCGTTCATCTACGAGCTTAAGGCCAACCCGCACATTGCCCAACTGGGTATAGACGGCACGGCGGGTGCGATGGAAGGGAAGGAGATACGCTTCGGCGCGATGGCTTCGGCATACTGGAGTATTGCCACAACGGTTATCTCTACCGGTTCGATAAACTCGTTCCACGACAGCTTTATGCCGCTTTCGGGCATGAGCCAGATGCTGGCTATGATGACCAACGCATTCTACGGCGGTGTGGGCGCGGGCATTCTGAACTTCTATATCTTCATCATTATCGCCGTGTTCATATCCGGTATGATGGTGGGCCGTACGCCGGAATTTATGGGTAAGAAGGTAGAGGCTAAAGAAATGAAGATCGCGATGATCATCGCCCTGCTGCACCCGCTGCTTATCCTGGCAGGGACCGCGCTGTCGAGCTATGTGATAACCAAAGATCCTTCAGCAGGGTGGCTGAATAACCCGGGCTTCCACGGCTTCTCTGAGATGCTATATGAATTTACGTCGTCGGCAGCTAATAATGGTTCGGGCTTTGAAGGACTGGGTGATAACAATCCCTTCTGGAACATAACCACCGGGATCGTACTTATCCTGAGTCGTTATATACCGATTATCGGTCCGGTAGCCATTGCGGGTATCCTGGCACGCAAGCGATATATACCCGAGAGCAGCGGTACGCTGAAGACCGATACGGCAACGTTCGGTGTGATGATCCTTGCTGTGATCTTCCTGGTGGCTGCGCTTTCGTTCTTCCCTGCGCTGGCCCTGGGCCCTATAGCCGAACACTTTGCCATATTCTAACTATTGCCGAACATGAAAAATAAAAATACAACGCTTTTCCCGGCAGACCTTACCAGGGTAGCCATGAAGGAAGCTTTTATAAAACTGAACCCACGCCTTCTGATAAAGAACCCCGTGATGTTTACCGTCGAGATCGGCACGGCTGTCATGCTCGTGGTAACGATCGGCGTGGCTATGGGTAACACCACGCAGGGCGGCCTGGGCTATAACCTGGCCGTGTTCCTGATACTGTTATTCACGCTGCTGTTTGCCAACTTTGCCGAAGCCATTGCCGAAGCCCGTGGTAAGGCACAGGCCGACTCGCTGCGCAAGACACGCGAAGAAACACCGGCCCGTGTTATTGCCGACAACGGTGTGCTTACCACCAAAGCTTCGAGCCAATTGAAAATGGGCGATATTTTCGTATGCGAAACCGGTGACCTCATTCCTTCGGACGGCGAGATCATTGAAGGTATTGCTACGATAGACGAATCGGCCATTACCGGAGAATCTGCTCCCGTGATCCGCGAGGCCGGTGGCGACCGCTCATCCGTAACCGGTGGAACGAAGGTTCTGTCGGACCGTATCAAAGTGCTGGTTACTACAAAGCCTGGCGAGAGCTTTCTCGACAAGATGATCAGCCTGGTGGAAGGCGCCAACCGTCAGAAGACACCTAACGAGGTTGCGCTGAACATTCTGCTGGCTGGCTTTACGCTTATCTTCACCATCGTATGCATTACTCTAAAACCTTTTGGCGACTATGCAAACACTCCTATATCAATTGCCGCGTTTATTTCTCTTTTTGTATGTCTCATTCCCACAACGATCGGCGGACTGCTTTCCGCTATTGGTATTGCTGGGATGGACCGTGCGCTTCGTGCTAATGTAATTACCAAATCCGGTAAGGCTGTAGAAACCGCCGGCGACCTCGACACGATCCTGCTCGACAAAACGGGTACGATCACCATCGGTAACCGTAAAGCCACCAACTTCTATCCATCCCGCGGCTACTCTGACGACGAGCTTATCGAAGCAGCCACGATCGCCTCTTTGGCGGACGAAACTCCCGAAGGTAAATCGATCGTAGAGCTGGCAGCAAGCAAGGGTTATAAACATCCTGCTACCCTGGGCAGCAACTATGATCTGACGCTGGGCTTACCGCAGTCGCGCATCATCAAGTTCTCGGCAGAGACCCGCACATCGGGTATAGAGCTGGCCGACCGTGTGATCCACAAAGGTGCTTATGATGCCATTCGTAAACTGGTGGAGCGCCACGGTAACACGGTGCCGCAGGAGACTATTAACGCCGTACAGATGATCTCTTCCAACGGTGGCACGCCGCTGGTTGTGGCCGAGAACAATAAAGTGATCGGCGCCATCGAGCTTCAAGACATTATCAAACCCGGAATACGCGAGCGTTTTGAACGTCTGCGCCGCATGGGGGTGAAGACCGTGATGGTGACCGGCGACAACCCACTTACCGCGAAATATATTGCCGAGAAAGCCGGTGTGGATGATTTCATTGCCGAAGCAAAACCGGAAGATAAGCTGGAGTATATCCGTCGTGAGCAACAGGGCGGCAAGCTCGTAGCGATGATGGGCGACGGTACCAACGATGCCCCGGCATTGGCCCAGGCAGATGTGGGTGTGGCGATGAACAGCGGCACACAGGCTGCCAAGGAAGCCGGCAACATGGTGGACCTGGACAACGACCCCACTAAACTTATTGAGGTGGTGGAGATCGGCAAGCAGTTGCTGATGACACGCGGCGCGCTCACTACCTTCTCTATAGCCAACGACGTGGCGAAGTATTTTGCGATCGTACCGGCATTGTTCATTGCGTCCATACCTGCCTTACAGGGGCTCAATGTCATGAAGCTGGCAAGCCCTGAGAGCGCTATTCTGTCGGCGGTGATATTCAATGCTATCATCATTCCGGTGCTTATACCTATCGCGTTACGCGGTATCACTTACAAACCTATCGGGGCAAGCGCGCTGCTGCGTCGTAACCTGTTCATCTACGGGCTGGGCGGTATTGTAATACCCTTCATCGGTATCAAACTTCTCGACCTTATCGTATCGAACTTCATTTGATCTACTTTATGAAAACACATATTCTTCCTGCATTGAAAATGTCCCTGATCTGCCTGCTGTTCTTCAGCGGCGTATACACGGGCATCGTATGGCTTATCGCACAGATCTCTCCAAACCACGGCAACGGCGAGCTGGTGATGCACAACGGCAAGGTTGTGGGCTACGCGCACATTGGCCAGGCATTTACCAGACCTGAATATTTCCAATCACGCCCTTCGGCCGTAGACTATAATGCTGCCGGTTCGGGCGGCTCGAATAAAGGGCCGTCTAACGAAGACCACCTGGCGGCAGTGGAAGCGCGGGTCGATACGTTCCTGGTGCATAACCCTTCCGTTGTAAAACGCGATGTACCCGTGGAGCTGGTTACTGCATCGGCCAGCGGACTGGAACCTGACCTGAGCCCCGCTGCTGCCAGGGTGCAGGTACCGCGCGTAGCAGAATTGCGCAAGGTGAGCGAAGAAGCGCTGTATAAGCTGGTAGACAACTACACGGAACACCCGTGGTTCGGCCCGGCACACATCAATCTGCTGGAGCTCAATATTGCACTGGATGGCTTATCAACTCCATAATAAACCCCGTAACGTTTAACTATACAAACCACACACATGCCCACACGAAAACCTATTTATATAAACAATATGAACTTTAAATTTTATTCGATCGTAATTCTCTTTCTCATCACTACAAAAAGCTTTGCGCAGACGCAGACGGATACCGTGAAGGCCAAGGTGCCTTTTGAAGGCATGGACCTCACGTGGGTAAACGGTCAGAATCGTCAGCAGGATTTTCCACTTACGCTGAAAGACAAAGAGACCGGCGAAACCATCGTTACCGGCGTGGCTTACGTGGACGCGTATTATAACTATAACTTTGCCCGCCCGATTGACAACACGCAGACCATCAGCAGCAGTATAGGCCGGCATAACGAGTTTACGGTTAACATGGCCAGCCTGGGCCTGGAGACCAACTATAAAAATGTAATCGGTCGTGTATGGCTGCAATACGGTCAGATGGGTAGCATTGTACAAGACCTGGACGGCAGCGTGGGCCACGGACGCAACACCAGCATTTCGAACCTCAAGTATATCCGTGAAGCCGCGGCCGGTTACCACTTCAACAAATGGTATGGCGTAAACGTGGAGATGGGTATTTTCATGAGCTACATCGGTCTTGAAAGCTTCGTGCTCAGCGAGAACTGGAACTATCAGCGCAGCATGGTCTGCGATTTCACACCATTCTATTTCTCCGGTATGCGTATACAGGTATTTCCCACAAAAAAATTCAAGACAGAGCTCTGGCTGCTTAACGGCTGGCAGACTTATAACAGCTGGAGCACCGGCATAGGCCTGGGTAGCAGTAACTATTACCGTCCCAACGAGAATCTACAGCTGGTGGCCAACTTCTATTACGGTAAGGACACACGCAACAGCAACCGCGTACGTTTTCACCACGACAACAGCATCGTAGCACGTTATTATAAAAACAAGGGGTCTAACGGCATCTCGCAAGCGGCCTTCAGTTTGAACACGCACTACGGATTTCAATCCGGCGACGGCGTTGCGCGCACGGACCAGTATATGGCAGGTACATCACTGGCGAACCGTATCTGGTTCCACCAAAATAAATTTGCCCTGACGCTCCGCGGCGACATTATCACCAACCCCGGAACTTACCTGGCATTCTCGCCGTCACCAATTACGGACAATGCCTATAACGATGCCCTGGCGGCAGACCCGAAGCAGAAGCTCAATATGTTCCAGGGTACAGCTACGTTCGACGTTATGCCCAATGACCATATCACCTTCCGCCTGGAGTACGGACACCGCAATGCAAACGTGCCTTACTTCGCCGGACATGGCGGCACTACTTCGCCTGATGGCTGGATAGATACCGACCCGACTGGCTGGCGCCCGGATCTGAAGAAAATGGAAAACCGCATCACAGCAGCAGTAAACTTCAGATTGTAGTTAACTAAGGGTACTGGTTGTAGTTAATTGTTTGTTTATTTGTTGCTGGGTAGGATGCCGGAGTAATCCGGCATCCTTTGTTAGAACCCCGATAGTTATCGGG